>ERZ1034992.71-NODE-71-length-69898-cov-22.436880_pt1 | contig 69898 bp, 90 predicted proteins | sample MGYA00520695_ERZ1034992 | MGnify/ENA primary metagenome ERZ1034992 (study PRJEB33766, sample SAMN09781778) | gut metagenome | biome: gut microbiome | host: Homo sapiens | place: Madagascar | study: EMG produced TPA metagenomics assembly of the PRJNA485056 data set...
GAATAGTAATAAATATAGGAGTGACAGATTATGAGCAATCAAAGAATTATGATTTTATACAAAGATAAAAGTTATAAATTAGTAAAAGAAAAAGACTTATATAAAAATTTTAAAGAGAAAGAAATCAAACTATTATTATTTCCATCCAAATCTAATTCCGTAATCTTTTATCCAATAAAACCAGATAAACGATTATTAGCATCTCATTTCTCAATTACATTAGAATTTGATATTGGAGATTTTGATTATGATGAGAATAGAATTAGTTATAAAGATTCAATGAAATCTCATTATGAAACAGATTCAGTTATTGATTTCATTGAATACATATCAATCTTTTATAAGAATAGTGGTATAGCAGAAGTATTAGAATCTGCTGTATTACAAGATGGATTTGCTTATGTAACTTCTATTTATCCAGTTCATTATCATATTGATTTTGGATATGCAAATCAATATGACAGTATTGATAGTGGAGAACTAGAAAGATATAAATCAGATCATTATCTTCATATTCCAGCATTTAGTTGGATAAATGAAAGTCGCATGTATAATATATCTGGCATACTCTATACAACTGATTCAAATAAAAATGGATCTCATAGTCTCCCTATTTTATTGAGTCTGACAGATGGGTATTGGGACAAAATTAAGTATATTAATAATATTAATGAACTTCATTTAGATAAAGAAGATATTATTTTATTAAAGTCAAATGAGTTCAATTGCTATTATTTAACTACTTATGAGGTCTTTAATATAATGTGTCATATTCCAAGTATGTCTTTTGATGTTATTGTATCTCAACCTTATTTGGATTATCATAATGCAGAATTCGCTGAAAGTATTTTAGAGAATATTGATTATCGTAATCAGATTGATCGAGATTATTTAGCTAGATTTGTTAAAGAAGAATATTTATATTTATTTGGATATACTTATACAATTGGAGATTCTTATTCTTTCATTATTTGGGCGACATTTAATAAAGATATAATTCAATATCTTGCTGCATTATATAAAAATAATATCAATACAAATTGTATTATGATAAGATATCTTGGTAAGCTGACTAATATGACTTTTACTTATAAAGACATATTAGATGGAAAATTTACAAAGTTAATATATGAATATATTAGGAGGAATTGAAGATGCTTAAGCTTAGGCCTGATGGTACAACTGTTAGAGTTACAGACCCATTTATGCATATTGATTGGGATATTCATGAAGAATTTAAACATAGTAAATTATGTTTAAATATGGATGCATTCTTTGATAAGAATAGGCCAGATGAGATTCTTTTATATGATTTAAAAATGGGTAGATATAGTCTTCCTATTAATAAGAAAGTGATTAGTCTTTTAAGCACAGTTGAGGCTGTAGAATATAAATTTGTCAATTGCCTAACTGATGCACCTGAAGATAGTCAGAGTGTGCATGAAGTTGAGATTCAGATTGATAATATTCGAACTGCTATTAATACTTATGCTGAATGGTGTATCTATAATATGATCAACTATCTTCCTTATACAGATTTTGCAATTGATCATATGCCTACAATTGATAAAGTTTATATTAATGGTAAAGAATCCGATCTCTTTTACAAGATTACTGCATATATTATGGAAATTCTTAATCATGTAGTTACTTTTGATATTCTTAAAGATGGTAGCTATAATACTTGTCAATATAATCATAAGATCGAAAAAGATAAAAGAATATATATGAGTTATTATAGAGTAAATTCTCATTATCCGATTTATTACTATTCCTATAAGCATTATCGTAAAGCATTAAAGAAGCTTGATCATATTGAGATTACTTTAAGATGGTATGAAGGAAAATATGATGATAGCAGAGATTATAGTGTATATTCTGAATCTATATCTGATGAGTATATGTATAGTGATACTACTCTTGAAAGTAGTCTTACTTTGGCAACCGTAATGCCTTATCTCTATCAGTATTATAATCATGAATTAAAATACATGAGGGATAACCATTTCCTAATTACTATAGTCACATTCTATTATCGGACTAAGATGGGATTATCAGGTTTTGAAATTATTGATCCCAATTCTAAATTTGTCTTTGAGAATATGATGGACAGCTATTGTCAATGCAGTATATTGAATTAAGGTGATAAATATGAAAAGAATTGATAATACAAAAGCGAATCGCTTAGCACAATGTGAAAAGGAAAATGAGATCATTAACAATGATCTCATGAATCCTGATAACTTTGTGAAGAATAAATACTTTGAAGAAGCTCAAAGTGTAATCCAAGAAAAGAAGGAGTGATTTATTATGGCAGTAGATTCTCCGATGAGTAACTTTAATAGAAAGAATCCATATGTGATTCAGGCTAAAAGAGAATATGGTAAACTAATGGAGATGTATGAAAATGTATCCAAGACGATTGTACTTGCAATTATTGGATGCTGCTTTATTCTGATCTCAAATATCTTTAGTGTGATTAGTAATAATTCTTATTGGTTTCTTATTCTTGATGCTGGATATATTGGAGTAGCAATTTGGTTAACCTTTAGATTGATCAAAGATACTATTAAAGATACCATCAATAAAGAGATTGACCATATGGTAACTTTAGAAAGCAATGACATTCTCAATATCAGTATTGAATATGTACAGGATTTACTTTATAAACTTCATGAATGTATTGGTAAAGTAACTTCTGATCTGAATTGGTATATCATTGTATTATCAAGTATTTCGATTATGATGACATTCGTTACTATTGTATTATTCTTATAATGAGGTGATATAGATGGCAGATGTTAGAAATTTTCAAAGTAATTATAATACATTCAATAAGAATGGATTTGTAGATCAGACTTTCACTATGGCTAAATTAGTTCATGAAAGTGAAAAAAGAAGAAAAGAACATCCTGATCAGCCAAATTTTGATATTGGTTATCTTCCTAAAATGCAATATGAAGATCCTAATTCATTTAGAGATGTCTTTCTCTATACCAAAGAAAAGATCTTTGGCATTGAAGGAGCTCAATGTGTAAGATTTATTCTTCTTGATAAGCGTGGAGAAATTTATGAGAATCTTGAACCTTGGACTCAGGTACTTCCATTTAGTTTTCTTGCTAGAGTTTCTTGCTCTTATCGTAACTTTGATCCAAGTACTTTGACTTTGGATTATTTTGTTGATATGAATTATATTCAAATCAATAATGAAGCTGCATTTGGTAGTAATTCAATGTCTTTGATTAATAAAGATATTGTCGCAGATCATGTTGAAAGAGATGGAAAAGCAATTAAGATTGATGATCGAATTGCAGACTTTAATAATTATCGCAATGAAATCTTTGTAGATTTCTTTAAGTATGATTTTGGTTCTGCAATTAAAGGTTTAAATCTTAAAGATTAATATAAAAAAGAGAAGTCAATTTGACTTCTCTTTTTTCTTTTTACTGGGCATTATCAGCTGCAAGCTTACCACCAGTAATGATCACGAGAACATAGAAAATTACTGCTAATGGATGCATTATTAAATTTCCTCCTTTCTTTAGATTAAGTAGTAAGGAATCTGAGCAGATGATAAATCTCAAATCCATCCTCAATTTGTCTAAACATAATAACTTCACTACTATCATCAGCTTCAAGTACAATATGTTCTATACCTATAGTCTTCTTAATATTACCAAAGATGGACTTACTAATAAACATTGTATTACCACTACTAGATTCTTCCATAATAAGGTCACCATTCTGAAGTCCAACCATATTAGGATAAGAGATCTTTTTATATCCATGATCATAAATAGCCGCTAAAGCTTTCTTAGTTAACTCTTCATCCTTAAATAACTTACGATATCTCTTAGTGATATCAGTATAATCTTCAAGAGATCTAAGTTCTAATACATCATCATATCCATCTGTAGTAAACTTGATATTTTTATTATCAAGAATTTCAGATACAGTTTTGGATTTCTTCAAAGCCTTATTAAATCCAACTGCCTCTACAGTATTAATGATATGATAAGTGAATTCTCTTGAAGCACTATAGGTATCACTATTTGTGATTACTGCAAAGCAATCATGAGAATCGTTATGTGGTGTCATATAGACAAAATTTTGCTCTGGATCAATTGCAATTACACTAGTTAGAAGTTTCATATTACTAATGAAACTCTTCATATTAATTAATGCAGTTACAAAATGATCATATTCTTTTTTTGCCATATAAGGTATCACTCCTTTCTATTCATTATAATAATATACGGTTGAAATTTATATCAAATTTCCAATAATTGCTTAATATTTCAATCAACAAGTGATTAAATAACAATCTACGTTGTTTCTCGGGTATAACGATTTCGAGAATTAATGGAAACTGAAAGTAGGTGAGTAAAATGGATTTGCCTAATATATCTGTACGACAAGATATTTCTAAATTTATCCGATCAATCGATGATGGAGAAGAAATTCTCTATTTCAAAGATAATGAATACTTCTTTGATGATGCATATTATTCCAAATTTATTAAAGAAGTAGAAAAGATGGTTCGCACTTCAAAAGATTATGCTCATTTTGTAGGTTATATTAAGAACACTCTTGGTATTAATTTCTGCCAAGTTCTTAGTAAGGTTACAGAATCCGATAATGTTGAGGTTGAAATGCATCATGGTCCTATCTTTACTTTATATGATGTGTGTGAAGTTATTCTCAACTGGTTTCTTAAAACTGGCCAGAGAATTAATACATTTAGAGTAGCTGATAAAGTACTTGATGAGCACTATGCTATGAGAGTACAAGTTGTAATGCTTTCTAAGACAATGCATGAAGCTGTTCACAATAAGGATATCTTTATGCATTATAATCAGGCTATTGGAAACATTAATGATTTTATTAAGATCTACACTCCTTATTTACAGGATGAGCAGAAATATAAAATCTTCCAATATGCTGAACTTTGTAAAAACCCCGCATTCAGTAAGTCATTTGATACTGGCTTATTGGATATGGCATATGTCGATAAATATATTAAACTCTAATAATTAGGAGGAAACTAAAATGGAAAATTACTTTAATTTTGATAATGAGATGGACTCCGTATTAGAGTCTATGCTCGAAGGTGTCTTGGAATCTGATGGCCATGTCATCGATCCTAAGACTCGTGATTCTCTTCCCGATAGTGCATTTGGTGTTGTTTATACTTCTGAGACCGAGAAGGATAAGAATGGTAATCCTAAAAGATATCGTAAGTATCCTCTCGTTGTTAAGAATGATAAAGAAACTACGAAGAGACTCATCTCTAAAGCTTTAACTTTCTTCAATTATTGCAAGCCTGAATATAAGAAAGGCCTTGCCCAGAAGATCGTTGCTGTCATTAAGTCTGAGAAGATTGAAGTTACAGTTTCTCGTAATAATGCTTTCCTGAAGTATGTACCTGAATCTAGACTTCCGGAATATATCAAGGTTGTCGATACCAAAAAGAAAAAGTAAAAAAAAGAGAGTGGAAAAATTCCACTCTCTTTTAATTTGTCTTAATTACTCAGCAGGAGTAATCTCAACAGGCTCCTCAGACAGAGGAGTCTCAGGCTCAGTGCTAACAATAGCATCAGCCTTCTTACCCTTATGCGGCTCAATCACGATCATGTAGTGATAGATGCCACGGAGCTTATCATAAGGAATGATCGTCTTGCTACCACGGAAGACACCGCGAGTAGACAGAACGGAATCCATAATGATCTTAGTGACAAGACCAGACTCGGGATCAGTCTCAATGTGGTTGATATAACCAAAGTTGGTATGTACATCACCCTTCTTAGTAAGAGCAGGGATGCCAACGAAATGATCATGATCAACCATGATACGGAAAGGCTTACTGGTCTTGGGATTGATGAAGTTGAAAACAAACGGGTCTTCATCAGTGGACTTACGACGCTGTGCGCGATCGAGAGCCTCATACTTAATGAACTCACGCTCGACCTCATCAACCTCAGACAGAAGAATCGTATCCTCTTCCTTGAGGCTATCTTCAGCATCAAAGCCATTCTCGAAGAAAATGACAGAGGGAACGATCTTGTAATCGATGGGCTCCTCAGCACCTTCGGGAATCACAGGGGTAATCTCCTTAATCGCCATAACGACAGAAGACTGAACGTTGTCACGAGTAAACGTGAACTTGTAAACGCCATTTGCATAAATAGTACCGACCAGAGGCTGGTCATCAAACAGCTTCTTGACATTCCAACTAGGGATTACATTAATAGTAGGCATAATTAATTTCTCCTTTTCTAACATAAATAGGAATAGTTATAGATCTACAAAATGTAGATATTACATTAATTGTATATGCGTAATTAAAATAATATGACTTAACACGAAAAGTAATACTTATGTAGTAAATACTTTGGAGGTGTTAATACATGAAATACAGAGCACGTTGGTATAATGTTGATAGTGTAGTTCATGGCCAACATGATGATGAAATTATTGAAGCTTCTTCTACTGAAGAAGCTACTCGTAAAGCATATGCAAGAGAGAATGGAAATCCTCCTGCTCCAATGCTGTGGATTGAAGAGGTGAAGTAAATGACTGAGAATGCTATTCTCATCATGTTTCTCATTATAATTTTAGCTTTAATTGGAACTGTAGTGTATATGATCATTAAAGCTTTTAATCACCATGAGATGAATCCTGATGAGTTTCTTGGTCTCTTAACAATTCTATCCTCTCAAGTGCAGACAGAGTTAGATACTTACAATAATGACATCTTTGAGAATAAAGGTGCAATTACGAATAATAATTTTGACATTTATTACCGTGATCTTACCTCTAGGGTCATCAAGAATATCTCTCCTGAGATGATTAAGAATCTGACTCATTATTATACTGAAGAAGCAGTATATCGATTTATTGGAAGAACTGTAAGAGACTTCTTAGTTTCAAAGATTAATGGAACTACTTAACAAAAAGAGAGTACTAAGGACAACCTTAGTACTCTCTTAAAATGTTGCCTGAATAGTTGGAATAATTACATTGACGTAATTAAAGCTAATATCCAGAAATTCCATATCCTCTTCAATCATAGATTCAGACATCATCGGGAATTCCCCACCAATTCTAAATAAACTATCAGAATTAAATTCTCGATAAGCATCAAAATCTAATTCTCTCTTCTTATATGCAGTGACATATTCTTTAAAGAATTTCTGCATACCAATGAAATCATCTGCACTATCAAGAGCAGTCTTAATAAAGAATAGCATTCCATCCTTATGCAAAGGAAGTTTCTCATCAGGAATTCCCTTTACATCTGTCTTAGAATCTGAGATATAAATCTCATATCTTGGCAAGATCAATACATGCTTATATTGATTCTTTGGAATGAAATGCACAGCCCCGAAATCATGCCTCTTGATGCCATGGTTTTTAACGAATACTGCATCTTTCTTAATAGATACAATATCATCCCAAGTTAATTCATTTGCTTCTAAGAACTCATTCACAATCTTATTGAAAGATTCCTCAAGAGCTTTAGCAAACTCTTTATCTTTTCGCATTAGTTTACCAACGGCAACTTCTCTTTGGGATTTTACCATACTAGCAAGTTTAGTAATTATATCTTCTGGTTGAAGATGATAATAACTCATCAAACTTGTATTAGCAGATTTGATATCCCATTCGATGATTTCATTATTATGGATAAAAGGATAATCTTTATTGGTCTTTTGCACAAAGATCACTCCTTAATCATCATAATCGTCTTCACGCTCAAGTTTCATTTTAAACTTCTTCTCAGCTTTTGCAACTGACTTATTGATTGCCTTCAGTTCTTTCTTCTTAAGAGACTTCTCAAGAATCTGTCTCTTAGTTTCTTTGATATCTTTCTCAGTAAATACAAACCGGAAATCTACCTTAGAAAGTTCCTGAATCAGATTTGCAATCTCAAGCCCAATATTCTTATAGACAATCGTTGGAAGACAGACAAAGACATTGATATCATTGTCTACTCCATAGATTCCCTGAGCCTTCATACTAAAGAATACTGACTCAAGGAAATCTCTAGTCTTAAAGAATTCCTTTAACTGTCTCTTGAGTTTCTTTTCAGAATACTCTTTACCAGCTTTCTTTGCCTTAAAGATATTAATCGTTTCTCTTTCAGGACAAAGTCCACCACGAATGATACATTTATTATACTTCTGGCTAGCAGGATCATCATTACCAGAAGCATTCGAGCCCATATTCTCACCATCGATGATAATATACTCATTAGGGGCTACTAATTTTGCCCCATGCTTATCTAGATATTTTCTACTAATGACATATACCATATCATTCATCTCCAATCTTACTGATAGACTCTTCAATCTTATTAAGATTAGGACGCTGAAGCTGATTAAACTCAGAATTCAGCTTTTCTTCAAGATTCTCAAAGTCTAATGTCATGTTACGTCTAATGGCCATAGGACTAAATCTAGCATTACATCTATCATTAGAACTAGTACCACCATTACAAACTAGTTCGGTAAAATTAGGATTCCAAGTTAATTTACCACCACATTTAGGGCATCTAAAGAGCTCAGTTCTATTCTGCCCAAATAGAGGATAAAGATAACCATAATCCAAAATTACCATTTCTTCACCGGTAGTACTGAATCGACTTCCCCAGTTGCAATAATTTTTAAGAGAATAGCCAATATCATCAAAGAGATAATCATTTGCCATATCTGCTAAGATATGCTTAATACTATCTTCATTCATTACAAAAGTATCACGATCAACGACCATAACATATTCTGCAACATTGATGAGATAATTACTCTCATATGTTTTAGCAAGATACATAGGAAGTTCTTCAGATCTACGCATTTCCATATTATTATCGACGAGGCCTCTTCGATCTAGCGCAATCTTGTAGACTAAGTTATTATACAGAAATGCAATACGATTTGTACCAGTTCCAAGTTCTTCAAACTCAGGAGGCACAATCATCTTAATCATCTCAGCCTTATCATTATTATCTTCAATATCAATTCGCATTGCAAGATAATATAATGCTTTCAACTGAGTGTCAGAAAAGACAGACCTAATTAAATTATCAGGTCTGTCTTTAATTTCTTCATCACCAGTATACGTGAGAGAAGAATTTACATCCATAATTTACATTCCTCCTTCTCGTAATACATCTTTCAAAGTAAATGAAATCATACTATCAGATGGATCAAAGCTAACTCTATTCTTAGTTAAGATTGATCTGACTTCTTCATTAGCTTGCAAGGTTTCATAGAGTTTCTTCTCTTTCTTTGCACGTTTCTTCTTGAGCTTCTTCATTTTCTTTTCAGATATATTCTCTTCCATACCAATACTACGAGTAATCATCTTAACTGCTTCTCGTTTCATATTGGATTTATTCAACATTGCACCAACTTCAAATCCAGCAGCATACAATGCAGAATATACATCAACATCATCCTGGGTTTGCCCAGACTCAACAATGATCTGATAATTTGGATCTGTATAGATCTTGCCTCGGCGAAGTCCCATAGCATCAGCTTTCAGATCATCATTTAAGCCATCATATTCATGGAATGCTTCAATATCATCACACAACGGTTTATTCAGGTTACTAGCACCAAAGTTAGTAACTACAGAATTACCATCACTCAGATACTCCATAATAGCACTCATCTCACTAGTACCAGAGACAGAAGATTTCTTACGAAGATTACGAACTCGATTATCTCTCTGCATCTTAAATTCCTGCTTCTTATTCGCTTTATACAGGAAGTTAACATATTCAAGATAATCCTCATAAACCTCAATCTGATCAGGCATCTGAGATGCGATCTCAGCTTGATCTTCATCACTCATTGCATCCTCAGGATTAATACGAGAGATGGGGACTTTAATTTCCAGAAGATGACGATTCTTCTTTGCATTCTTGAGTTTCGGTCTTCTCTTGAATGGAACCGCAGTCATATCGCCTTCAACCATTTGAGCGAACATTTCAAAGGACCCATAGGTTTCTTCAATGAAATCATAATAGCGATCCCAGATAGCAACTGCATCAAGATATTCAAAGTAATCCTTATAACGGTTCTTTAATTTCTTTACAGAATCCATGATCTCGCCACCATTTTCGATTTTAATGAGACCAAGACCTAAAGAAATATACTGATGATTATCTTTATGGAATTCATCACTAAAATCATTCTGAACTGGTGACCAAATAAAGTCAGGAAAGTTCTCATTCGGAGCTTTAATGATCTTCTTCATCATAGATTTAACATCTGCTACCAATTCAGCATAATGCTTCTTAGGATCAACAATGTCTTCCTCATCGGGTTCATAACTCGCAAACGAGATCTGACCATTTGTGTCATTTAAGATCATGAATTTTCACCTCCATTCATACATTCGATCTTGAAAGATCGTTTATTTATATTACGCAAAGATATTGACAACTTCCTCAGCAGGCTCTACAGTCTTCTTATGCTTCTTCTTAAAGATATTGATAATAGAACCAATACCAGAAACAATCTTAGAACCAATCCAAGTTGCAGTAATAGACATCGGAATGAGAATCTGCTTGATGCCCCAAGAGAAATTACCACTCTTAATATCACCAATCCAAGTCTTGATCATAGCATAGAGCCAACCAACGGTTTCCTTAATACCAACTGCATCACCAGTAACATGATGTAGAGATTCTACAATATTACCAAGATTAAAAGCAGTAATAAATGCAGATGCAATGCAAACACCCTTAGCAATTTTACAAATAACATTCTTGGCCTTAGCAGCCTTAGGGGAAGAGAGCTTCGTCTGAATGCGAGTACGAAGATCCTTAAAGAACTTCTTAAACATAATTAATTCTCCTTTTCAGATTCATCATTTGGAATTTCTTTAAACATCTTAGAATTGAGAAGTGCAGAGCCACCAGCAACTGCTAATGGAATAATAGGATAAACTCTACCTAAAACTACACCAAGGCTAGTAACACCAAATGCTCCAGTTTCAATGGAGACTACTGCTCCACGATAAATCTTTTCAGATTTATCTTTTGGAACATTTATACGAGTATCAGCAACTTCTTCAATAATTGTATTTGCAACTGATTTAGTAGTTTCATATGCCATTTTAAATCCCTCCTTACTTAAACTTCTTTAAAATTGAGGTAATGATCTTAGTAGACACACTAAGAAATGCAAATACCGTTGTACCGAGAAATGATACATACAGCATATCAGCACTACATTCATTAATCCATACAATTGTATCGGTAATGATATTAAAGAACTTCTTAAACATAAATCAATTCTCCTTATAAATGCCAATAGATTGATACGAACAAATTTATCCCACTTACACTAATATAATAATATACGGTTAAAAATAAAAACGATATGAGTGTGTAAAATATTACACACTCATATCTTAATTAGTATTCATCAGTTTCATAATCATCATCCTGAGAATCATCTAATTCTCCATCCTCAGGAAAGTAAATAAACTTACGATAGAAATCAGGCAAATTTTTAATAGTATCTCGATAATTCTGCACGAGATACTCAGTAAGACCATAAATTGCATTATTGATCTTATCATCAGATCGCATCGTCTTCTCAGACAGGCAGAGTACTAAATAATTTGTAGCCATCATCTCAAATTTATCCATAAGATGATCAGCCCCGATCAGTACAAATAAACCAGACATCGGGTATAAAGTTTCAGTTTTACAGAGTACCCCAACTACCAACTTACCAGACATAATTGCATTACGACTTCTTGTATTATAAGGGTACAATGCATTTAGGTTTCTTAGAATATCTCCAAGTCCTAAATCTGTAATATCCATATTAATTTGAGTTAATTCAATTTTCTCTACCTCATCTGGAAGATATGATCTGATGAATTCTTCTTTAGACTGAATCATCAGATTTTCATCCCTTTCTTCCAAATTAAAATAAATAATTATCTTTATTATTTATGTAGTAATAAAAATACACAAGATACTTAAATAAATAGTATCTTGTGTATTTGTTATATATTAATGCTTAGGAGTCACATCAACATAACGACCAAACTCATTTAATTCGTAGATTCTAGCTTCTACGCAACATTGTAAGTCATCGTTATTTTCATGTGCCACAGCAAGGACGCCCATCGGAGTAAATAACCGAGATTGATCGATTTGTACTCCTTCCTTATGTTGCTTGAGCATCTTTTCATGATACTCAAGGAAAAGTTTCATAGCATCCTGAATACTACCATTAAAATCATCAGGAAGTGCAAATGCTGAATCATATATATGCAGCACTTTTTTAGGGCCTTTAATATGATGATCAGGTTCAATCTGAGGCATATGTTATCACCTCCTACGACTTTATGCTTCAATCACCTTCTTATCCCCCAAATAGATAACGTTTTCTTCATTTGTTTTTACAGATGCATCTTCCATATGAAGAGTATCCTTCCATTCAGTAGGAATTTCGGGGAAATCAAACCCATCAATATTGATATAAGTAAAACATGGATCGATTGAATCTGAAACAAAGTTATCAGTCTTAAGACTCATTTCAACTTTCATTTCAAGTTTTTCAATCACAAGAGGATTAAAGTATGGTCTATATTCGGAATAGAATTCATTATACGATTGATAAATATATTGTAATGGGATGAAAATCTTATCATCATGAACTAATTGGTGCATTGTAGTAGACAAATGAATCAGGCCAACTTTTCCATCGTAATGTAAGGCCATAACTTCATCTGCAATACTAAGAGGTTCAATCTTTTCACCAAGCATTTCTCTTTTATTTAATACTGTCTCTACAATATCGAAAAGAGTAAAAGGCTCATGATGCAATTCAATACTATATCTTTTACCATTACTAGTATTTAATCCTTTAAGAATAGTACATCTACGAAAATCTGTATTACGCTTTAAAAATCTAATATACTCTTTGTACTCCATAGATTTACGACATACGGATTCAACCATTTTGATAAATTTAACTCTTTCCTTAGGAGTTCTAAATGTATAAACTTCTCTTTCGGGAAGTTCATCAATTACAACATCTACGGTTTGAGAAGGACGGTCTTTAGCATTAAGACCCATTGACTTTTTATATAAGATCATAATCAATCACATCTCCAATCTTCCCAATTCCAGAGGTACAAAGTTCTGCTTCTTCAACAGTAGCAAAACCATATGCATAAAACTTAGAAAGATACTTGGGAGAAACTTTCCTTCTAGTTTCAATGTAATTCATACCACCATAAAGATTCTTCATAAATGGCATATGAATTTCATCAATATATTTTGTATCTTCCGCGTCACAAATCGCAGTTAATTTCTTTTCACTCATATACTCAGTGAAAAGAATTCTTTTGCCATTCGCAGAAAGATAAATATCAGCAGCCGAACGAGTCATTGGGCGGAATTTAGTTTTGTACTCCACTTTAATATCAAAGTTTTCATCATCATTTAAATAATCAGCAAACTGAAAAGTTTTATCAGACTGATATACATGCACATGAGTATAAAAATCTTCAGTTACAGGAATCATCGGCTTATCATTACAGAAGAATTCAACCTTCTTATTGAGAAGGATACCAATTTCATAATAGAAAAGATAAGCATCAGAAATAAACTGCATATCTAAAGACGGAAGAACCATAAAGATTCTCTGGAACTTTGGTTCTCTAGCAACTGAATACGCGGATTCAAAGAAATTAGCGACCAAAGGAATCATAACTAAGTTCTTCATATCAGGAGTAGCAACACAATAAATTGAGCTCTTATATCCATTCAGCGGAGGCTGAAAAAGACCAATGTATCCACAAAGGTTTTTCATATTCATTCTCCTTTCTATAGAATAGATTAAACATTATACCTATGTTGGTCGAATATTATCCGAAAAACTATGGGCTATAAAACACCAAAGTAATTAGCCTGATCAAATGAAATCTAAACGAAAGGAGTTGTTTAGATGGCAAAAGCTGCTACTGTTTCATATACTAATGAAACATTTAAATCTTATTTGATGCAGATTAGTAATGGAATTATATGGAAGCATAATGCTCTTGCAAAGTCATATGAAGTGAATACTGATCCGTATTTGGTAGAAATTTATATTACTGCAAATCGTGGTATTTTAAATTATGATGTCGTTAGAGCATTTCCTCGTGCAGTTCTTAAAGCAATTGGTATTCCTGAAAATCAGATTGAAGGTTGTGCTGCAGATAAGCGTCAGATTCCTGAAAATATACGTAAGTTTGCAGTAGATGAATATCAGCATGCATTAACCAGTATCAATCCTAGTACTGGTAGGCATGGATATGAAACCCCCGATGGTTGGGTATCAGTATATGAAGAGACAAATGACTATTATCGTATGCTGAACGGATTGCCTGGAATTAATGAGAAAAAGTTTGTATATAATACTGACTCTAGATGGCCTACTGATATTCCTGTACATAATCTCCCATTGATTGATCGTCTTGAAATGGAGGATGCAGGAGTATTAGATAAATTAATTAAAGCTAATCCTGATGCTGAATATCTCAAATATTGTGGTACAAAGTTAATTTCAGTATATGAAGCAAGAGTTGCAAATCGATTTGAAATTCTTTATAGAAATAATGTTGATTCTACAACTCTTGAAGAAGATTTTGATTCTGTATATGAAAGTTGCTGTAACTTAGTAAACTCTGTTTATTATAGTGATGCTTTCAGAAAGACTAGTATCTTATATGAGAATTTCCTTGCTATGTGCATTCTCTTTATGACGATTCAAACGATGCAGTATCATTATCTTTCTGTCGATGTCATTCGTGACTTTTATGATACTGAATCATTAAAGTACGTTTATGATTCGTATAGCGTACCATTCTATAATGAAATTCCTTTGGAATATCATAGAAAGATTGTCAAGAATATCAATAAACTTATTGGTTATAAAGGATCTTCTCAAGTCTTCTTTGACTTGTTCGATATCTTTAATACCAATATGAGTATTTATACTTATTATCTCACCAAAGTTCATAATTTCGATGAGCATGGTAATCCTACCTTTAAGATTCGAAAAGATGAAGATGGAAAAGATATGTATGATAAGAATGGAGATCCAATTTTGGATCCCAGTAACTATCATATTGCATTTGCTAAGGGTGAGATTTATCAGGATCCTGCACTTTCAGTTGCAGATCCGATTAATAAAACTGAATATGAAACTGTCACTGTACCTGATCCTTATTGGATTGAAGATGCAAATCTTCAGAAGGTACTTGATGATACATATTTTAATTTTAATGAAACGAAATATATTGGCGTTCAAACTACTTTTGATTTGATCAAAATTGCTTATGAGAATGCTTATGTATTTAAGATGATCATGGATAATAAAGATATTACTGATAAACTAATTATCCAGTGGCCTGATATGGCAATTGAAGCTTCGATTTATGAAATCTTCGTATATCTCGCAGCTTTAGTTTGTAAATATCATGGTTATGATGGATTACTTTCTGATAAACTTCCATATACTGCAGCTGTATTAGGATATGACTTTAAAAAGAGTGCTACTATTATCAAAGATACAATTGATAATAATCAATATCTTAGATCTAATACTGCACTCAAAGAGAAGATCCGTAATATGGTTATCACCAATACGATTAGTGTGAATAATACTTTTAGCAATATGCAGGATATTGAGAAAATGCTTATTGATGGCTACATCAATGCTAAGAGTCGTGAAGAGTTTGAGGCCTATAGGGATCTCTATAATACTCTCATGACTAGTAAGTTAATTGATGAAGTCTTTACAGATAATAATGGAGAAGTTGCAGAAAGCTTTGCAGATCTCTTAAGAGCTCAATCTCCAGATCTTTATGCTAGGTATCTTAGTATTAGTAGTGAAGATACTGAGAATGAACTTACTGTCTTAATTGATAAGATCGAAGAACTGATTACTGCTTTAAAATATTCTCCTTATTCTCTCGGTATTGAATCTTCTAGCCTTATTGAAAACTTATTTAGAATTCTTCGATTCTTTAAGTCTGCTAAGGCTGAAATTATTGGATATAATGTCATTTATAAGATTACCATGAGAGGTGTCAACTTTTTCAAGATCCTTGATGAATGGGTTGGCTATCATACTACTGGTAAATTTAATAATGACATGTATGTCTATGACTTTATTATTTATCTTTATGATACTTTAAAGTTTAAACGTGAACTGACTATCTTAAAAGATACTGATCAGTTTAAGGATGAAACTCATAATGCAATGCTTACTGAAAAGATTTCATGGACGAATGATCTGCTTTTATTATTAAGTCAGATTTATCCTCCGATGACAGATCTTCAAGAATATATTGATTTTATTATGAGTTCCATTAATAAGTATCATATGTATGAAAAGCAGGATCAAATTGATAAACTTGATATTACTGATCAATATTTCCCTAAAGGGCCTGCAATTTTTACTGCAGTTGATGAGCAGATCTTAATTGATATGCTTATTGTCCGAGCAGCAACTCCTTATGTCATTATCGAACTTCCTATTGAAGATAAGATTAAACTTATTGAGGACGCTCTTGATATTATGAAACTCAATTTGGATAATCTTATTGCTAAAGATGAGTTTATTTATAAACTTTCTGGAGATTTCTCTTCTAAGTTTGCTGAGATGGCACTTGTCGAGATTGCTGCTATGTATAAAGATCAGAATCTTGATTCTCTTTTGAATCTTTCTGATAAAATTTCATCTTATCAGATTACTGAAGTAGTAGCTGATAGAACTAATTTTGATTCTGGATTCCCTGGCACTGAATCATTATTAGAAGTTGAAGGTAAATATAATCACTTAGTTAATGAGAAAGTTGAAATGACCGATGGATTCTGGTTATCTGATGGTACACCTTTAAAATAGGATCAACAAATCTCTTAATTAAGTTAATTAATTCTTTTTATTAAAGAAAGTGAGGTAATATACATGCCTGAAATCATTAACGATAGCATGGGTATGCGTGATCTTATGCATCCTATGGTTCCTAATGGTGTGACTCGTAAAGTTACTCGTGGCGAGCTTTTTCAGAAGCTTGATGATGGTTATGGTCACACTTTCTTGAAGCCTATTGCTTCTAACACTGTCGTTCTTGGCGGTGCTATTCTTGCTCTTGAGAAACTCTGCAATGTCCAGGCCTCTTTTAAGCCGACTACGGTCAATGATATTCTCGGTGTTACTGTCTCTGGTGCTACTGCTGGTAAGGAGCAGATTGCTCTCTTTGGTTGTGGTACCGGTGGTGCTCAGCTCGATTTTGGCAATGTTAATGCTACTGATATTAAGCAGAATAATGTTGCTCAGATGGTCCCTATGCGTTATGGTGCTTCTCTTACTGGTACCGATGCCAATAAGTACTTTATGAAGGCTGCTAATGCTGATGGTGCAACCTTTAGTTGGTATCTTAAGGAGTTTGATTCTGTCCCAGTTGTCAAGAGCTTCTGGAAGAATGCTGTTGATTCCGAAGGAGAAGGTACCGAAATCACTGAAGATATCTCTGGTTCTACTCGTACTGAAGGTATTGAGACCTATGCTCAGTTTGAGCTTAGTATGAATACCAATGACGTTCGTGAGTATTTTGTTGCACAGGGTAACCTTAAGATGGCTAGATATAATACCTTTGGGATTTATACTGGTGAAAAGGTCGGTGACGAATATGCTAACGTTCGTCTTTATGCAGTAGTTAACTTCAATAACCGTGACTTATCGATTTCTAATTCGGCTTCGTTTGTGTACAGACTTTATGCATTGATTTAATCATCAATAGTTTTGGTGTCACTTTCACTATTCAATTAATAAAAAAAAGAAAGGGATCAATATGATCCCTTTCTTTTTAATATTCTTTTTCAGGTTCAATTAAACCCTTATCTACAAATTTTTGATACTGATTATAAATATCATATTCTGAAGGAATGAATAATATTTTGCATGGATTAGGTTCTTTAGATGGAAATGGTGTACATAAAACTTCACTATCACTCCATCCTTTATTTCGACGAAGCCGTAAACCTTCTACAGTTACACCAAGAATTTCACTCCAAATTGCAGCTGTAAATACATATCTTCCTACACGGTAATGATTATTTCTAGAAGTATTATTTGCTTGAACTTTTTGAGTTACCCAACGGCAATTTTCAGGGCAATAATCTTTATCAGAGTCTATGCGATCAATTGTTAATTTCTTTTTACCTTTAAATAATTTCCATCCATTAGTAATTGACCAATCATGGAAATTTTTAAATCCATTAATATTAGATGAATTCCATTCATCACATACTTTTATGCCTTTACCACCATATAAAGGATAATCTTTATTATTTTTATTATAACAGCGATTATGCATATTTTCCCAAGTCTTATAAATTGGATGATCTTTTAATCCATGAGTAGTTAATTTCTCACGCATAATATCTGCATGAGCACATCCACAGGATGTAGTCACTCCACTAACCAATGAACCATATTGTACAATAACTATTTTACCACATTTACAAGTACATTGATAAAACAAATTACCAGATTTATTTTTACCAACATATTTATCCACTTTTAATCTACCAAATGTTTTACCAGATAAATTATGGAATTTCGGGCTAGTAGGGATGCTAGAATCCACAATCTTGTCTAATAATTTTTGATTATGCGCAGCTAAATCTTTCATTACTTTCACCTCCTTTCTATAATAATAATATACGGGTGAAAATAAAATAAATATCATGAAAGATAAACAAAGAGAAGGAACTAAAAAGTTCCTTCTCTTTTTTATAACTCTTAAAGCTTAAAAAACACCGTAAATATTCAATTTTTAATTGAATACTATTAAAATGAATCATCATACATAAATTCCCTACCACCCTTCAATAAAGGAGGTATTTGTATGAATAATAAGAAGATTCTCTCATTTGAGAATTTACTTCTCATTGTCGGATGTAGCTGCATTCTCATTGCAGGCTACATCAAAGCATACAAGGCCAAAGAGCTTGGTAAGTTTATCAAGCTTCTTCTTGATGCTTTAATCAAATACTATTGGGAAAAGTAATTAAGACATTCACCGTATCTTAATTTACATGTAAATAATGAACAAAAGAAAAGGACGGATGACGGTAGGCGTCTAAAAAGTTCTTTTCTTTTTTATATCTTCATGGTTTAATAAGCCTTAAGAGCTTGTGGTGACCCATCGGGGGATTTAACCCCAGGACCTCACATATTATGAGTATGGCGCTCTAATCAGCTGAGCTAATGGGTCATATATAATAAAAATCTCATATAATCCATTAACTACTAGCTTAGTAAATAGATTCTAAAAGATTACATTTGTGTTATATCTTATTTGTAAAATAATAATTTGATAATTAATTTATAAATAAAAGGAGGAGAAATAAATGGTTTATAGAGATTCTGATATTCTTGAATATACCACTTATAGTATTATTAGATTTCTTGATGATCATTTTGATAGTTTAAATAATCTTAAAGTAGTAATTTTTACTTATCATAATGATAAGAAATTTATGATGAAACTAACAGAGAAACTCCTAGATTGTGGATGTAATGTAACTCTTTGCAATTACAATAAAGAAGCTATGAATCTTCGTGATAATATTGCATTTGCAGATGTAGCAATTTGTAATTATACTGAGAATGAAATTTCTTTGTCTTATCCTGATGAAGGCTCAATTATTCTCGATATTACTGGTAAAAGTCTTAGTGATTTATTTATTGAAGATGCAAAAAATAATCCTAGATATAGTGTCTATACCTCGAAGACTGAAGATTAATCAAATTATCGGTTCTAGAAGTAAGTCAAAAGCTTACTTCTAGAATTTCTTTTTTACATTCGAGTATTATTTTTATAGAGTTAACAAGATAGTACTTGAGACTTAATTTTATTAAGGAGGAACTATTTATGGGATTCTTAGATGAATTCAAAGCAAATGATAAAAAGGGTTTATTTACATCTGATAATACGACTGTAACTTTCCCAACTGGATTTGCTGCATTGGATTATGGCAATGGATATTATCAAACTGTAATGATTAATGGTGAATATAAATATATTCGCCGTCTTGGTATTCCCCCTGGATTCACTACTGTTATCGGAACTACAGGTGTGGGCAAGTCCACATTTTGTATTGGTGCTGGATGGAATATTATTAAGAGATTTAAGAATGGTCAGATGTATTATATTGATTGTGAGAAAACTATGACCATGCAGAGAATCATTGAGGTTACTGGATGTAATCCAACAGATCCTCGTATTAAACTTAAGAGAAATAATACTTCTATTGAAGATGTGCTTGATTCTATCAATGAAGTTTGTGAATTGAAGGAAGCTAATAAGGCTGAGATTTTGATTGAAATTAAAGATCAGTCTCTTGATGGTAAACCTTATAAGATTTATCCTCCTACAGTTTATGTCATCGATTCTCTTCCTAGCTTCAATAGTAAGGAATTTGATGACAATACTCTTGGAAATAATATTGATGGTATGAGAGGTTCTAAGGATATTAGTAGATTCTTCTCTAATTGTCTTGATAAAGCCTCTAAGTATAATATCATCTTCTTGGTGATTAATCATATTAGAACTAAGACTGAAATGAATCCGTATGCTCAGCCTCCTAAGGGTCTGCTGATGCTTGGTCAGATGGAACAGCTTCCTCGCGGTGCTGTTGCTCAGTATTATTCTAATACTTATTTTAGAATCAATAGTAAGAGATCTGATGCCTACACAATGAGTGATAATGGTTTCACTGGATTTAAATGTATTATTCAGCTTGCCAAGTCTAAATCTAATGCAATTGGTACTTCTTTCCCTGTTGCATTTACTAGTGATGGGTTTGATCCTTACTATTCTATCTTTGAATTTGCATCTGGCTTAGGATTGGTACAAGGTAGAAATCCATATCTTTATATTCAGGGTCTCGATGATCTTAAGTTCAATCGTAAGGACTTTGTCCAGAGAATGAAGTATGAGGATGGATTTGGCACCCGTGTTATGACAGTTCTTCAGCCTTACTTTGATGCTCTTCTTGGTGATAAGCCTAAGTTGAATCTTGATGAAAATGATTCTGATGCATTTGATATCACTGATCTTCCAGCAAATGTAGTTGTTGATGATACTCCTACAGTTGATCGCGAAGTTGTGGAGCATGTTGATTAAATAAAACGAAAGGAGAGAATAATAATGGGAATTATAAATAGTGTATTCTTTCTTCTCTTGATGATGCTGATTGCTGTGTGTTTGATTTGTTTGGTTCTAATTATTATTCTCTCTATTAGTTTTGCTAATAGAGTGAGTCAGAAACTTTATGGAAAAGATAAGAAATATAAGCCCGATAAAAATAATATTATTGGGCCATTCTATACATGGGATGAATTGAGATTATACTTTGTATCTTCTAATGTAGAACCAGGTACAATCTTATTATTAGATTCACTTGGTGAAAAGAAATACTTTAAAGTAAAATCTGATTGTGAAATTGATGAAATAAGATTTGAAGAGATTTAATATGTTTACTTGGATTGCATTAATTGTAAAAGATATGGATCATGAAGATGAGAAACTTGAGCAAGTTCGAAGTGAAATGCAAGATATTAGTAAGAAAATCTTTATGAGAGGTAGGTAATAATATGCTGTGGATTATTTCAATTTCTATCGTATTATTAATTTACTCTTTATATTCAGTTACTAGTAAGTATAAGAAGCTTACAAATCAATATACAAAAGTTTTATATCAATTAAAGGATCTGGAAAAGAAAGATTTCATGCATAATCAAATTATGAATTTAACTATCTGTGAGATTCGAGGTGCTATAAATGAAATAGTAGATATGCGTAGAAATGATGATTATCCAGATCAAAGAATCCATGATCTTATTTATAAACTTGATAAGATCGAAACTAGTGTGAATGATAGGTGGTAATTATGAGTCATGATTTATCTGTAGTAATTATACTTGTTACAATGTTCGTTGGAATGGCTTTGATTGCAGGAGTTTCATTTTATTCATATTTAGATCGTAAAACTGAAATTATTCATCTGAGAAGTAAAAATAGATACTATATGGATCAGTATGCTAGTGATAAAAATAAAGCATATAATGCATATCTAAATCTTTCACATTGTGTTGATCGTATTAAAGAATTAGAAGATGGAGAATTAGTTGTATTACCTTCTGAATTAGAAGAGATTAAAAATATTATTTATGCAGAATCCAAAATAATGTACAATCTTTCTCGTGGTTAATGGAGGTTACATATGCTTACTTCAATGAATCTGTCTACTATCATTTGCATTGTACTTTGTGTTGTGTGTTTGATTAGTATTGCAATTGGTAATTATAGACAAAATAAAATTACTTCATATAAACTTCGTGATGAAGAATTTAGAAACTATCTGAAAGATTATCTGATTGGTAATAATGATGCAGCTTGTAAGTATATGAAAGACTTCTTTGAAGCTCATAAAGATATTATGACTCTTGATGAGAAAGATCAATATCGTAATCTGATTGATTGGTTGAATCAGAATGATAATTATCTTAGACATATGCTTACTAAGCTGAAGTAATCTATATTATAAAAATAATTATGAGGAGTGAAGATACATGAGTGTTGATACTAAACTTCGCCATGAGCTTGAGCAAATGGATGAGAAATTTAGTGGAGATAATATGGTACAGATGTTGGGTATGTCTACACTCAACTGGATGAATGTCGACTCTTCTCGACAGCTTATGTTTAATAGTCATATTAAACAGTTACTGACATTGATTAGTCCTGATGTACCTCGTATTCAGACAGGATTTGAAAATACCGTTGGCAAATACTCTAATGCATATATGAAATTAAATGGAACTTGGGAAGTAAAGGATATCATTAAGAAGTTTCCTGAACTTCCCAATTCTCATATCTATACTGTGGTATTCTATAATAAGAAGCAAGACTTATATGAAATGATTGAAGCTCCAATTGCAGAATCTCTTACGGAGAAATTTGGCTATGCTTATAATATTTCTCGTATGGATAAATTGCAGGTTGGAGATAAGATCAAAGATGAGGTAATCTATAAGTCTACTTCTTTTGATGACCAGATGAATTATCGTCCTGGTAAGAATGCTACAGTATTTTATTCGACTTCAACAGATACACTTGAAGATGCACTGGTTGTCCGCAAAGGTTGGGCAGACCAAATTCGATCTGTTGAAATTGATAATGTACAGGTATCTATCAATACAAATGAAGTTCCTGTTAATCTTTATCATGATGATAAGCATGATTACAAAGCTTTCCCTGATATTGGTGAAGAAGTTAATAATGCTCTTCTTTGTGCTATTCGAGTAGTGAATAATGATCATCTTCTTTATGATCTTCAAAAGAATATGATGATGACTACTATGGATACGGATGCAGAGTATTATGTCTCTAAGCATGCTGAAGTCTATGATATTGATGTTTATTATAATGGTGATAAGGATTTCCCCGATAATAAGCTTTATAAGCAGATCAAGTATTACTATGATGCTTGTAATGAATATGCTAAGAAGCTTTATAATTGGGCAAATGATATCAAGAAATCTGGTTCTAATTATACTGACAATATTCCTCATATTAGAAGTAGATATATGCACTGGTCTGATCCTGACTATAAATGGAAGAATAAAGACAGAGCATTTGCTAATATGATTATTGATTTTAAAGTCAGAGCTCTTGTCCCTCTGGAATATGGGTCCAAAATAACAGGACGTTTAAAACGGTCAAGCCCTACCAGGATGTCCTTAAACCTCGTGAAAACGGTGAAGCTTAATTGTAATACCGTGCCAAGCTTTATATAAATAAAGTGGGTGTAGAGACTATCGAAAAGCAGTATTTATACTGAACTGAGTAGAGTACACTTATAATAGTGGAAGTGCGAGGATAGAGTAGATACATATTAAGAATGTATCCCTATAAGAGATAGCCCAAAGCAAGTATTATACTTGTGAATTGTTGGTAACAAAGGTGTTGTTTCTGGCATTGTTAATACTGATAGAGTTGATCTTGAGAGAACTCTGGGTGAAATGCTTGCTAGCAATACAGACTTATCTCCAGATGAAATTGCTAAGTATACTAGTAATATTCAGATTGTTGAAGATGCACGTATGCCTTATGCAGATGATAGACCGATTGATCTTCTTTTAAATAGCTCAGGTGGAATTGCGCCTGAATATACAGTGATGTATATTACAAACTTCGTGAACTGCTGGAAGGCCTAATGGATAATCAGCAGCCAAATTAGCTTTATATGGCTATAATGGTTCAACGACTATCGAAAAGCATCTTTATAAGATGAACTGAGTAGAGTACATCATAATGATGGAAGCGCGAAGATCTTATTTATTAAGAATAAGATATAGTCTGATGTGACGAATCAGCAATTCGTCGACTTAACCCTGGTCAGCTCTGTGAAGTTGAAACTAACTTCATTGGTGAGGAGTTAAGAAAGAAGATCTGTGCTGCAAAGACAATGAAAGAAAAAGAAGATATGATCTTCAAATTCTTGGATATTATTAGTAAAGATGAAGCATCCTTCTTCAGAAGAATGTATGATAGCTTTGATCAGGAAGTTTTAGTAAATAGATATCGTTTTAACTTTATGGCAGAAGAATCCAAGAAGGATTTCATTAAAGATATTGAAGAGAATGGATTTTATATTGTGAGACCTCCTCAGAAGCCTATCTTGTATAAAGATGTCATGGCTCTTTATGAGGCGTTTCCTGATATTAAACCGATTCCTCTTTATGTGGATCTCTTTGGTATTAAGCATAGAAAGATTATTAAAGAAGGTATTTGTGGTACTCAGTATGTGATTATCTTGAAGCAAAATTCTAATAAGAATTTCTCTGCTCGTAGTACCTTCAGAGTTAATCGTAGTAATCTTCCTGCTAAGGATGTTACTAAGAAGACCAATAGAAGTTCTTATGCTAGAACTCCTGTGAGGCTTTCTGAGATTTATAACCTCTTCAGTTCCATCTCTGGTAGAACTCTTGCTGAGTATAATATCTTTATGAGAAGCTCTCCGATTGGTAGTAAGTCTCTTGATAGAATTCTTTCTGCTGATGGTAATCCTCTTAAGATTAAGAAGCTTAAGGTTAGGGATAATTATACTAATAGTAATGCTGATATTTTGAATGCTCGATTGAAAGGTATTGGCCTTGCAATTCAATTTAGTACTCAAGATGATGAAGCAAAGAAGTATCCTCCTGATACTGTCGTTCCGATGGAATTTAATGGATACACAATTTATGATAAATGGTATAAGCATGATATGTATGAAGATATCTTTGCTTTGTATAATAAAGTGATGAGATCTACTACTGTGATTGAAGCATATCGTGGTCAGAAGATTGATATTGCTTGGAGAATTGTCTTGAATAATGAAGAGCTTAAGCAGAAGTATCCTGATGATCTTAATGATGAAACCATTAATATTATTAAGGCAGCTACTGAAGCTACAATTGATAATATGGCTAAGGTTGTTGAGGAGAAGACTAAAGAAGCGAATAAGTATCTGAATATTACATCTGAAGAGCCTCAGACTCCTAAGAGACGTGGTCGTAAACCTAAGAAGAAGTATGAAGATCTCGTCAATGAAGTTCTTGAGGCAAATCGTAAGATGGAAGAGGAAGATTCCGAAAGCTATGAAGATGATCCTCAGGATAGTAATATTATCATTGATGAATCCTAATGGAGGTAATTAGAATATGAGTGGTAGATTATTTGTAATTGATGGCACTGATGGTTCCGGCAAGAATACTCAGGCTAAGCGTCTTTTAGAAAATCTTATTTTAAATTATAATCTTGAAGATAGGAATGACATCTGTATGGTGTCCTTCCCCAGATATGGTACAGCTGGTTGTACTATGGTGGAGAAATATCTTCATGGCGAATTTGGTAGCAGCGTAAAAGATATTGATCCTTATACTGCATCAATGTTTTATAGCATTGATCGTTCTATTTCCTTCTTGAATGATGAATGGGGTAGAATCTATCGTAATGGTGGTATCATCATTGCTGATAGATACTATACAGCAAATCTGATTCATCAGGGTGCTAAACTCATCATGGATCATCCTGGTGATGATAAAGCAGATGGATATTATGGAAATACAATTGAAGATAAACTTAGACAGTTTGAGACTTGGCTGATTGATAATGAATTAACCAAAATGAAACTACCTATGCCTGATAAGATTTTCTGGCTGATGTCTAATAAGGAAGCTAATGAAGCAATGATTGATCATCGTGCCCATACTGATAGTAAGCATGTTACAGATATTCACGAATCTAATCTTGAATATCTTGATTATTGCCGTATGGCTCTGAAATCTCATAAGGATGCTTATGAAGCCAGACTTCAGAGAAAAATGCATACTTATGGTCAATTAGATGCTTATACAGAGATTATCCGTAGAGAAGAATTTATCAATGTCTTTAATACTGATACGAATAGTATTAGAACTATTACTGATATTGAAAATGAGCTCCTTGGATATGTCGTTAAATACTTTGCTGTAAAGGGTAGATTTCCGAATCTTCCTAATACATAAAAAAAGAGAGTAGCATTTTGCTACTCTCTTTTTTATAGTCATGATTTAAATTTCAACCGTATATTATTATAATAGAAAGGAGTGATCTTAATGCAGATTACTAAGAAAGATATTATTTTCGATTTTATCAAAGGCTTTTCTCGCAGTGAATCAATGAAGAATTCTTTTAAAAATGAGAATGATTATTGGTTTGCATATATCTTGGCAACTCGCTTTAATGGCAGAATTGTCTATGATACCCAGGGGCAAAAGTTTGGTTGTCATATTGAGGATCATATCTATACCATTGAAGGTATTGTCATTGATGATCGCAAATGGCTTGGATGGGATACTCTCTTTGATGAGATGAGATATATAGATACCGATGTTGTACCTTTAGATATTAATCAAAGTCAAATTTTCAGTATCTATGCTAGCAAAGTTCAGAAATGGAATGATAAGCTCAATAAAGAGTACTTAAGAAGTGGAGGTAAATTAGAATGAAGGCCATTACAATTTATACTGATGGAGCATGCAAAGGCAATCCTGGCCCAGGTGGCTGGGGAGCAATTATTATGTGGGATCGTGATAACTTAGAAGAACTCTCTGGAGGCTCTGAATATACGACGAATAATCGTATGGAAATGACAGCATTGATCAAAGCTTTAGAAGCTCTGGGGGATATCTCATATGAGATTGATCTTTTCTCTGATTCCAGTTATGTAATCAATGCTTTTGTAAAAGGCTGGTTAGATAATTGGAAGAAGAATGACTGGGTAAAACCTGAGAGTAGATATTCTAAAGGTGGCCCAGTTAAGAATGCTGAGCTTTGGAAGAAGCTTGATGAACTTGTGAGTAAACATAAAGTTCATTTCCATTGGGTGAAAGGTCATGCTGAAAATAAGTATAATAATCGTTGTGATCAATTAGCAGTAGCCGAATCTTTAAAATTTTAAAAGGAGATTTATTATGAATACTCGTAATAGAGAAAAACCAAAAATTGGTAGAGATAAAAGAGAAAATCTTGGAGTAAATACTCATCTACTGAATGCTGATGGAAATGAAATCATTACTGGTGATATCATTAAGCTTAAAAATAGTTATTATGAAGGTCCAGTAATGTATAATAAAAGTCAAAAAGCATTTGGTATTTGTATGGGTTGCTGGTATGGTGATCCAAGAGATCCCAATTCTTATGGAAAGTTTATTCGCATTCCAAACGATAATGGAATGCGAATGGAATTAATCCCAAATGGAAATATTAATGATTAAGGAGAATAAAAATGAGTGTTGTGCAGTATAGTTATGAGACTAAAAGATTTATTGATCTTTGCGAAGCAGATTGCTGCAATAGACTTTCTGAAAAGCATGGCTATACTCTTCTTGATATTATCAAGATGATGTATAAGAATATGAGCGATATCAAGCGTAAGAATGGATATATGCAGGAATATAGTTCAATGTCATTTAACCTTCCTGGATGCCCTGTGCTTGAAATGGAGTACAATAATAATATTAAGGATGCTAATCCCGATATTGATACTATCAGTAAGGATATCTTTGTGAAGTTTGTGAAAATCATTGGTGATGATAGATTTACAAAAATCTTACTTGCTGCAATGTATAAGTCTAAGGTTACTCCGAATGGTTGGAGACTGAAATTATCTGATCTCAATCCGACCACGATTGATGAAACTGAGATCTATCCGGATATGGATATCACAGCTTCTATTTATCGTGTAAAGATTTATGTTTCTCATAGCTTAGTAACTAGTAAGCTTCAGTTCTGGACCAGACTCTTTATTACATATAGTTATATTGATGATTCTGGTCATACATATTCTATTGATATCGATTCTGCAGTTGATTATAGACTTGCGCAAAGTATTGATCTTAATTTCCATGTCATGTAATTATAAAAAAGAGAAGTCATAATGACTTCTCTTTTTTATATAATTTTTATTCCTCGGGAAGATAATGAGCAAGATCACTAATGAATAGTGCATCCAAATGAGACGGAGCAGATTTCTCATACAGTTCAGTAGAGAGAAGCTGTTTACGAAGATAACCATATGGCATAGATACAAGAGCCGAAGGGTTATAATACAGAGCATCATTCAAACGGATGATTTGCCAATCATAAGGGTTACCAGCTGCCGAGAAATCAGGGTACTCAAGAATGTTACTCTTCTTACGAATAATAGAACGAATAACCATTTCCATATGAACTAAGTCATAGGTAGTACCAAGACTAATCAAAGACTCAGCAAACTTCTGACAAAGATCAGAAATCGTTCTGCAACCCATATGATCTTTACGGTTAAGAATACCCTCAAAGATCTTAATAGGATCAGTCAACTCTTGATTCTTAACTTCAATTGTAAAGAGATTTTCATCATCATCGATATCATCTAAGGCAATGATACAAGAGTCAGATAATTTCTTACTCTTAGCAGATTTATATCTACTGACAAGAGTTTCACTTAGATAGAGTTTAGCACCATTATTCTCTGCAATATGATACAGAACTTTCTTTGTATCATCGATGACATCAAACTCTTCCACAAAGTAGAATTCAGAATCATCAAGTTCTTCAGTCTGTACATGGTCCATTCTAATATAAAGAGCATCATCAATATTAGAATCATCTCTCAGAGTAATATCAGTAGAAACGGTCTCAAAGACATCATTGAAATCATCATTGAAACTAATTGGATTACTATGAGTCGTCTGAGAATGCTTTGCAGAGAGAACACCTTGAGAAAGCTTCTCAGTAAGCTTCAAACTTGCCAAGACACCAGGACTAAACATAGATCTATTGGTCTCAAAGAGATGACCATAGCAGCATTTGCAAACTCCATCATCAGAAGAGCAAGTAATTGGAGATCTAAATTCAATTGTCTTTCCAATGAGATCCTTATCAGTATCATAATTCAACTGAGTAAGATTTCCTCTAGTATCATAATACCAACGCCCATTCAACATCTTCAAGAACTGATCATCATTGATTGTATAATGAATTGTAGTAATGGTATCACAAGATTCATTATCATTTCTCAAATAACCAACAGAAGTAACTGCCTGAGAAAGTTTCTTAGCGAAAGCGCCAGGGCGACTAATAGAGATCTTAGACAGAAGAGATGCTTTGCGACCAGACATTGCATTGATAAAGTAAGACGAAGGTTTATTCAAGCCATCCATCAAGAAGGAGCTATTAATCATGATAGGAATCGTATTACCAGAAAGATCTGCTTTAAATCCAATCTTAACCATAAGCTCCTTAAACTGAGCAGGCTTAATACCAGAACCAGATGCAAAGAGAGGACGCATATCATTCATGACAGTATCATGAGTAATAATATCAATCAGATCAGAAGTTCTCTTAGCTAATTCTCTTTCAATTTCATCGGGCTCTTTTGTGACATCAATTGTACCATGCATAATCTCTCCAGCTTTTGGATTACGAAGTTCAATTTGATGAATATCGTAAAGAGAAACACCAAGACCCATCAGTAAGCAGAAAGCATGAGAGATATTAGTGATACTATGACAGATATCATTGATAGCAGAATTCTTAGATGCAAAATCGCCATCATGATTCTTTAGAATCATATTATTCATATACTTCTGAAGTTTACCAATATTAAAATCGGTAAAATCGAAGATGAATGATTCATCCAAGAGATCAACTTTATCAATTTCAATAAAAGGCTTCCAAAGAACTAAATTAGACAGAAGATGACGAATCTCCATCTCAGTAGTCTTCTTAGCATTCTTACGGAATTTAATCTTAATTGTCTTATGACGAACCTCATCAATCTCAAAGGCATACTTCATAATATCAAGAAGATCTTGGAAAATAACTGTATAGCTATTCAGATCATGAAGTACTTCATCCATAACCAATACAAGTTTAGGATTAAAATAAGTCTTGAATAAAGTATCCTTAGGAGTAATTGGAGGATCGAAATAATTGATTTGCTGAGACATGTGAATCACTCCTCATATTATATGTGAAATGAGGGTTAGAAATAAATCTAACCCTCATGAAAGCCATTAATTCTCGAATCTAATTCTTATTCACAGAACCAAACTCGAATACCATTCGAAAGCTTAAACTGTTGAGCCTTAAAACCAATAGGAGCATCATAGAATTTCATACTCTTATTGTAAACCAGCTTAATGCAATAAAGCTGGTTATTAGTATATTCTGCTACTAAACTAGCTTTATCAAAGGGAAGATACTTCTGAATCTTTTCCATAGGAACATCAAAAGTACTAATTGACATTTCATTACAATTATCAAACCAATAACCAAATTGGAGAGTATGATTACGTATCTGATAGTTTACTTTAAGATGCGAAATCATATTACCATTAGGACCAAAGAATGTAAATTCGGTTTCCCACTGCATATTACCATCTTTAGGAACAGTAACCATAGAAGAGGCTTTAGCAATATTCTCTTTACTCTCTTCAATGGGATCCTCAGTCTTAGCAGTAGAATCGCCAGGAGTCTTAAAAGTGCACTCGTTAGGATCTATAAGAACATCACGTAGAATTTGACGGATTTCTTTTGCAGTATATCCTTCTTCTTGATTCGATTCAATATAACTCTCTTTCTGATCTGAAAGAACCTTATAGAAATCATCCATAATAGCTTTCACAGTAGAAGATTCCTTATGGAGATGAATATCATATACTAACGGAGAATCAATAATATGAACGATAAATTCATTATCATCAAACTCAAGTTGACGCTCACCATTTAGAGGAATATCAACACTGACTTTAGTATGACAATTAGAACTAAGAATCCAAAGTTTATCATTGCAAAGTAAAGCAGTCAAAGTCTTATCATTATAATTATTAACGACAGTAATCACTTGATCAGCTACATTATGAAAATGGTTACCATCCTTATCATGGCAATTACTATAGATATCAAGATTATCAGTCTGCTTTAATAACATAATTAATATACCTCTCTATTCTTATGCATATTTTCAATCATCTTCATAACATCATTTGCCGAGTAACGAGATTCATCCATATCCTCTTCAAGGCCAGTAATGGGATCATCAAATTCATCATCCTCATCATCGTCACAATCACAGCATTCGCAATTGCAATGCTCACAATCATCACAGCACTCATCATCTTCAAGCTTAGCTTCCATTGTAGGATCATCAACCATGATTCTATGATGCTTATCAAGAAGACTAAGCATATTCATAAGATCATCCTTCTCAGCAATATCCTTACAATCATGCCAATCAGTGACAATCTCAAGGAAAGTCTTTTCAGAATACCTTTCAACACAAACCGGATTATACATCGTCTTAGGATTAACAGGCTCAGCAGTATAGAAAGATGCAGTGACAGACATATTTACAAACTTATAAACACGAGAGCTCTGATACTCAGGACGATCAAGCATAAAGACAATATAATTATGATCCATATCATTATAAATACGAATCATAGTATTTGCAGTAACATCATGAATTGCAAATGCATTATTCTCATGCTTAACAAGCTCAAAATTACCAAATACCTGGAAAGTAACTCTGAGAATACGATGATCTTTCTTGATCTTATTAATAACATTCATAGTAAATTTCCTCCTTAAATAATACAGATAATCCCCTAGAGAGTAATTTCTCTCTAGGGGATTAAAATCTTAATTACTGCTCTTCTTCAGCAGTCTCTTCCTCTTCAATAGGAGGAAGCCAATCAGGGAATGTGGTCGGATCAATCAGAGACTTACGAATCAGAGTCTCAAGATAAACATGAGAACCATCATCAAGAATCTGAAGATTGGAGCTCTGAGTGAAAGCAACCTTATCATGATCCTCAGTAGTCATAGTAGGATCTTCAATTATAACGGTAAGAATTGTATTCTTCTCATCCTTAACTTCAACAGAAGCAGAGAAGCAATCTGCAGTCAGCTTAGTAGAATCAAGCTCAGGATTGAGTTTATCTTCACCCATAAGATACTCATTACGGCCGGGCATGATATTGATAGTCTTCAGCATACCATCAATAATCTCAAAACCACAATAAAGCTGCTTAGGACAATTTTCGACATTTTCAGTCGTATAAATGAAAGCATGATTCATAATTAATTACCTCCATAAGTAATGAATTACATATTATGTTAATGATAAATTACTTATCTAAAGGCATAGCAGGAGATTCAAATACCTTAGGTACAGTAATCTCAAGGAACTTTACCTTAGTAATTGCACCTGCATCAATAGCAAACTGTCTAGTGCTAACTTCCAAAGATTTAAACAGCATCGGAGGAAGTACACTAATACGATCCTTATCAGGAGTAGAAGTATAATTAAACCATCTCTTATCAATAGGATATGTAGGAAGCTTATCGTTCGGGAAAAGAGTATTAGGAATCAAATAATTCCTAATAAACTCACAAATACCCTTAGAAGGAATGACGAGATAAAAGTTCAGAATACAATCGTGGACAATCTCAGCACCAATATAATATCCCTGACCAGTAATCTCAGTATTCGTATTGGTCCAAATGAACTCATGAATATTAATGTTTTCCATATTAAGTCTCCTTTTCTACAATCTTAATAGCTTCATACTTTAAGAGCTCTTTAAACTTATCATACTTCTCAAGATACTTTAAGTATTCATCAAAGTTATCTCCATGAATCTTTCTAAATCCTTCATCAGCAAGATCTTTCTCAAATCGATAGCGCCCCTGGCAAGGTTCATGATCAGGAGTAAAATAATATCCATCATAAAGCTTTGCAAAGGGAGTAAACGATCCAGAAAGACCAATATCAGAGTTACTAGAAGTATTCAAATCAAGAATACCTGCCATAGAAGGATGAAGATATCGATACTTTGTAGCAATCTTCTTATTATTACCATCACCGAGAGACACTCGTATCTGTAGACTATATCTTATTCTTAACAATAAGACCCTCGCGCTTCCACCATATTGATGTACTCTACTCAGTTCACCTTAATAAGATGCTTTTCGATAGTCGTTGAACCATTATAATCATATTAGATTAATTTGGCTGCTGATTATCCGATAAAGGCCTTCCAGCAGTTCACGAGGAATTATTTTCATCAGGTCACCCTGAAGCCGAACTCAACTCGATGGTCAATTCGGTCCTTTACTACTATAAGCAAGATCCAGAATGAAATCATTATCATTAACGATATCATCAGTTTTGATCAAATCGTTAAGATTTCTCATACCAGATACAATAATATCACTACCAAAGTTAAATAGCTCAAGAAGAGTATCCATACTATTCAGACGAGATTTGCCTCTTTTTTCAATCAATCGATTAATATTTTCATTAACCTTTTTACCAAGAGAAGAATTAACAATATATTCATTTTTACGGATTCTCTTATTGGCCATATCAATATTAGACTTCGTACGAAGTTCATCAAAACTAATCATCATCCAATAGATGAGATAATAAATGTTACTCTTATAATACATTGGAAGTCTAAGATTCTGAATAGTTGTAGCATCCAAAAGACGCTCAATCATAAATACTGTAGTAATGCCTTTCTCTCTAAAAGTAGAAAGATTCTTATTCTTAGCAGTACCAACTGTACCAATTCTGCAAGTCCAATAATCTCGATCATCAATATTCTTAGGTGTTACGGGAAAGTCTGCAGAATTAAGATTATAGGTCATACAGACAAAAGCACGAACGAGATCGTATTTTTCAAATTTATCTTTAAGAACTTTAATATACATATCATTGAGAGGGAAGTAATAATAAAGATCTTCATCTTTCTTTACTTTAGTCTCAATTGAAACGATATCCTGCATACCAAAGAATTCAATTGTATTATGATACCCCATTTTAGCAGAGTAAATCATAATCGGATTAATAAATTTTACTTTAGCCTTAGCACCAGGTTTCTTAGTCTTACCATTCAGAGCATAAGAATAAGAAGTAACAATATACTTCATATCATTGATATCAGTAATGATTCTTTTTCGATTCTGATAAATGATAATCGGCATACGAGACTTCAGAGTATTCTTACCACGCTGAGCATAAGTAGAACCATCGACCAATTGCCAAATGGCTTTCATTCTCTTACCATTATTATAATAGAAACCATTATACTCAATAGGATAGAGAATTCTCTTAGTGATTACTTTCTCATTCAAGTTAGTAGTTACTCGAATAGTAAAGATAATCTCACCATAACGACTATCAGCAATATATTTATATTTCGGAATTTCAATTTCATCGATATTCTTTTTCTTATAGTTTACATTGATCATATGGCGATTAATATCAACATCATCTTGATCACGCACAATCTCAATATGCTCTATCTTAATATTATCAATAGCTTCTAATTCTTTCATAGCCATGATAATGAAATCTTCAATAGGGGTATCTTGTTTCCCCAGTATAATATCGGGGTTCATGAGGTCTTCATATTGATTTGGGTACATTGCGATATAATTAAGCACTACTACTCACACTCCTCTTCAAATTTTCTGAGTACCTAGAAAGATTATTATTAATCGATGGGGAAGAGGTAATAAGATACCTCTTCCCCTATAGAGTTACATAGTAGTATTATCAATGACAGGATACACATTGAAACTAGTAACAACGATCTTACCATCTTCTTCCTTAGTATTGATGGTATCGATCTTCAATGTACTAATTCCAAGATCTTCCCATCCATGTGGAGAAGAATAATTAAGAGGAATACGAATTGTGAAATTGAAACTGAGCTTATCCTTATCAAGTTCACAATCAATAGGCTTATCATGTGTATCTCTTGCAAGAGCTACATCATTCAAATATGTAGCAGGGTAAGTAAATGCAGCAATTGCAATATAGCCCTGCTTCAGAGTATCTTCAGAGATTCCATCATTGAGAGCCTTCTCAAGAACTGCTTTGGCACATTCTTCAATGGTCAAATAAACTTTTTGGATATCATAGTTAATCGGCCACATTAAATCGAATGACTTCCATTCATCTTTTGGAATATACATGCCAACGAGAAGATCAAACTTCTTTTTCTTAGAGAACTCTTTAGGAAGCCCAAACTCAGAAATATACTGAATCATTTCTTACCCTTCTTTCCCTTTTTGTCATCCTTCTTAGACTCTTTCTTCTTGGTAGCCTTCTCAATCGTCTTCTCAAGATCCTTAGAAGCCTTTTTGCTCATCTTCTTAGGTTTCTTTTCTTCCTTAGATGCTGATTTATTAAGAGATCCAAAGAACTCATCAAAGATGTTACCAATATCATCAAGATCTGTCGGAATATCTTCACCCTGACCATTCTGAATCATCAGAGTCTTAAGAACATGATAGAACTCGGGAATTCTGCTCTGATCACCAAGAATCTCATACTGACCATCACCAGTATCAGTAATGATCAACTGATTATCTTTGCAATCAGTCTTAGAACGAGACTTACCATAATTCTCCTTTGCTTCAGTAGTACGGAAGATTACTTCATCCGTACTATTACGTTCAACAAGGCGATCCTCTTTTTCATGTGCCCACTTCTGAATCGACTGAAGGGGAATATCAAATCGATTGATTAGCCACTGAATGACAATCAGCACATCAACGATTTCTTCAGCAAGATTATCTTTCTTATCAGAACTACCATTGCGAACACACTTAGAGATTGCCTGAGAAAGCTCGCTAAGTTCTTCCATAGCGAGCATCATAGACATCTCAGGATACTGACCAGTAATTTCTTTACAAAGCTTATTAGAGACCATGACTTGTGCACGGCCTTCTTTACCATTATTCAGAGTAATAGTCATAAATTATAAATCTCCTTATATCAAATTAATATCAACTATTCATCCAGTTATAATTGTCTTCTTCATACTCATCATCTTCAGTGGTCTCATCAGATTTGATCAGAAGTTTAGCATTTAAACCAGGACGCATTGCCAACGTAATCATACTTTCAGTAAAGACTTCACCATTATTATCGACAGTCTCTTTCTCATCTCTGGAAGCATGGAACTCAATATTATCATTGAAATTCACAGAAGCCAGATTCTGATCAGGATTCTCACCGAGTTCTCTAAGAAGCTTTCTGAAGATATTGATAATAAATGTATAGGTTACAGCATAACCCATATAAATATTATCATCAGGAATTGTAATACCATAGTTATTTGTCAGAACATATCTTGCCTGACGCTCCACTAAGATATATTTCTCATTGATCTTATCAACAATCTCCTGATCAACATCAGGCATTTCAATTCTAAAGAACTCTTCCTTCTTCTCAAACTTGACAGGAGTAGTCATCTTATCATTGATACCCTTGATCAGATCAATTGCAGTCGGGCCAGGTTCAAAAGAAATATTAATATTTCCTTCTTTTTCTGCAGTCTCATTTACCTTAGTTGTAACTTTGGCAGTAAAGAGATCATAGAAATTGAACTTGGCATATTTTGCACCCATTTCTTTCATATCCACATTCATCGCTTTGATGATTGCTTCAATGACACAGTTTGCAATGGTATTACAATGCCAATCCATGTTGACAATAATACCAAATCGTTCCTCAACATCGATTTTGGTTTCAGTGTCAACATCTCTCAGAAATTTACAAGCTTCCTTATCCTGTGGAATAATTGCTTGCTTTCTTTCTCTCATTCTACCAGCAAAACTATACTCAGTATCATTACTGGTATTACCATAAATAAACTCATTTCCACGACCACTACCACCAGGAATTAGATTTAATTTTGCCATTTGTGTTCACTCCTCTTTAATATTCTATATTAATAATACTCGGTTATAATTATTCACTCAGATATTGATTAAGGCTTTCTCCATTCTTAAGACGATCAAAGACCTCTTCAATATCATTATAAGTGAAGATAGGAATTCCCTTCTTCATAGCACTCTTAGTCTTGGAAGAAGTACTATCTGCACTGGCACTAATTAGGCAAGTAGTGCTACTATTCACACTATCTCCAATCTTATAACCAATGGAATTGAACTTCTCTTCCCAACGACTATTACGGAATCCTGTGAAGCAGATTTCGCCTACATATGAGGTGTCTCCTACAACATTCATAACTTCCAAAAGTTTATTAATCATTTTTAGATTATCCGCTACATATTCTACAAAGATAACTGCAGTTTTAGCTCCGATACCATCAGCACATCTCATAGCATCGATTGCTTTCTTCTTACCTTTATCTTCAGCAAGTTTTCTTAAGAACTTACTAAGATCAATTTCAGAAAGAATCTTTCTACATTTCTTTGTAGAAATGCCTTCAATACCAAGAGCACCAAAGAACTCAGAAATTTGAATTCTCTCATTCTTAATTCTCTGAAGCTCATCATAAAGTTTATGAGCAGAAATTGTATCAAATCCATCAATGGATTCAATTCTATCAGGAGTCAACTCAAATACATCAGGAAGACTTCTAATAAGTTTTGCACTGCAAAGTAATTCAAAAGTCTTATCAGAGAATCCATCAATACCAAGTTTAATTAAGAAGTTGGAAATCTTACCGCTCATAACTCGAATACAATTCGGATTACTACAACGATATTCAGTACCAATCCTCTCAAATCTTTCTCCACAATAAGGGCAATACTTACTGATCTTAAGTTCATCAGAATTATTCCAATTTACTCTCATATCAGGAAGCTTAAGCTGTGGAATAACATCACCTGCAGAATAAATGATAACTTCTTCATTTTCTCTCAAATTCATACTAAGAAATTTAGCATAACTACCAAGAGAAACATCAGTTACAGTAGTTTCATTCACTTCTACAGGTTTAACATGAACCATCGGAGTTACACTACCAAGTCTACCTACAGATGCATATGCATATTCAATTGTAGTTCTAGCCTCATTGGTATTTACTTTATAAGCAAATGCAGGACCCATCAAATCTCCCTCATTCACTTGATAAGATACTTGAGGATAAATTACTACACCATCAACTCTATATGGGAAATCTGCAGATCGAATAAATTCAAGTTTCTTTTCAATTGCATCCATAAGATCTCTTGGAGAATATACATTGACGGTTTCAATGCCAGCTGCAATATAATGAATTTCTTGCTTAGGCTGATCATAATAAAGTAACGGCATAATAGTTAAATATTTTGCATATTGAAGATTAGTTGGGGTATTCACAATACCACTAACTGCAGATCTTCTATTTGCATAATACTTCTCATGAATCAGCTCTTCATAATCTTTCGTGGACATAAGAATTTCATTCTTATAATATCCATCAGGAGCATCTTTCCACCACTTAGGGAATTTAGCTCTCTTAACTAGTTCACGGATATCCTGACCCTGCATGCCATCATATCTAGTAGCTGCATAATCAATAACTCCGTTAGTCTTTCTAATAGCTACAGAAATTCCATCATATTTCGGTGCAATCTTATACTGACTACAACCAAAATATTTTACTCGATCTTTTACTTCCTGATAACTATAAAGCTTGTCCGAAAGAGTTCCAACGACCCCCGGACAAGGGTGATTTACGAAGTCCCATTTCTTACTACTAAGAATATCATCAGCAAGATACATAGTATCTGTCTTACGATCAATTCCAGTTTCCTGATAATACCGATTGACACACATATCATAAGTATAATCAGGAATCAGAACTTTACCTTCACTAGAATATGCATAATAATCAAGACAGATCTTAATGAAATACTTTAATTCTTCGATATTGATCTTATTTGAAGTTTCCACTTTCTTAGCAAATTCTAAAAAGTCTTGCTGCCAATCGATAAGTCGATCAACTTCAATATTCTTCTTCATAAGATCTTTATAAATTGCCTTAAAAGAATTCATATCATTACACCTCCATATATTTTATATTTTTGAATTCTTCTTCTATATAATAATATACGGTTGAAATTTAAGATAAAGGTGAGAAAAGATCTCACCTTTATCTTAACTATATTACATTCTACCAGTGGAACCAAATCCACCACGATCTTCTGTTTGAAGATCCTCAACCTCTTTAAAATTAATCCCATTAGCAAAATTAGGATCAATATACTTCATACGAGGCATAAGTCTAAACTGAGCAATACGTTCATTAAAAGGAATAAATGTATCCCTTGTGGCAACTACAGGCATCTTAATGATATCATTATTACCACAGTAAGTATTATCAATAATGCCAATACCATTCGTCTGATAGATATGATACTTCCTATAAGTAGAACTACGAGGAGCAAGCCACATCTCATATTCTTTAGGAAGCTTAATAGAAATACCAAGAGAGATTAAAGCATCCTCTCCAGCTTTCAATGTTACATTCTCAGCTGCTCTAAGATCAATCCAATCACCTTTATCGAACTGAGAAATTCTATATAAATCGGGATGATGATATTTCACTTCAATTTGCATAATTTCACTCCTTAATTATAAATTACTAAATTATATTATAAAAAATAGAAAATCAAATAAAAAAGAAAGGGACTATAAAAGTCCCTTTCTTTAATCAGCAATTAGCTGATGCGAGTGAGCATGAAGGAGTTATTGAAGGAGTAAGGTGCGACACTATTCGACCAGGCATTATTGACAATATCACCACTACCAGTAGCAAAGCGAATATAACTGGTAGCATTCTCCTGATAGTAATAAGCAACGGCACCGGCAAAGTTGTACTCATATACAGCATAACCATAGTCGATATACTTATTGACAATGGGAGGATAAGTCTTAATAGTAGTGGAATCCTCATAATCGTAGTCATCGTATTCAGGTTCAACCCAATTGTCATACTCGGTAGGATCAGAACCATAGAAATAGTCCATCTCACCATCAAGGCCTTCTGCTTCAGAACCATTTACATACATGAGAATATCAGACAAAACACCTTCATCATTCCATGCATCATCAACTGCATTGACAAGGCCCTGATAAGTCTTAATGGTAACTCCAAAGCCATTACTATTCAAATAGCCATCATAACCACGAACGCCGAAGTAAGATGCCATATCAAGATAAGACTCCATATTATAAGCATCTTCCATGGACTTAATCTCTTCAATAGCATCCTGAATATCGATGCCAAGAACATATGCCATGCTCTCAAGGTTAGTCATCTCAAAGAGAACTGTATCATCACTAATAGTGGTAACCATTTCACGAGTATTGGAACCACCATCAACAAGGATAATACTATCCCAAGTGCTAATATAGCCATAAGGATAATCAGTGATCAGTTCACCAGAAAGAGCATCTTTATTTGCAGTGGCATGAAAATCAATATCGCGAAGGAATGTGACAAAATCGTCATAATTTGCATTTGCTACAGAGATCCAATACGGAGCAATGCGAGTATTAGTTTCACTTGCAAGGAGGCCAACATAGACCGTAGCACCATTATAGTCAATCTGGTTGATGAAAACCTTAGGTGCAGTGGAATTCTGTTCATCTTCATCATTCCAGCAGAGCAGGGGATGGAATGCCTTGGAGTTATCCAGCTGTTGATCATCATACAGCGCCTTCAGAGCATCACTATTGCGAAGCTCAAAGCTGTTGATCATAAAGCCCCAGATATCATCACCAAGGACATTCTCTTCTTCAGTTGCAGGATCTTCAGGGAGGTTTTCAGGATCAACCTGTTTACCACAGGCACAAAGACTGAGGATCATAATGATCCCAAGGATGATAGATAAATACTTTTTCATGGTTATTTCCTTTCTTAATGATGATGTGTTTTTTTTAGATTTTACCGAGAGCACATAATTTGAAGAAATTCCAGGATGCCATATAATCCATGGAATTACCTTCAAGGTGAACATTGTTTGCAATGGTGTTGAAATAACTTAAGCCCACCCAGATGATAAACATAACCATCATAGTGAGAAGAAAAGCGCGAAGAGTTTCAAGAATGATATGATTGGATTTGCGATTGGCGCGACGGTTATTATGGGTGGTCTTCATTTTGGTTTTCTCCTTTAGTTAAATATTTTTTGTTAATTGATTCTTTCGTAGTTGTCAGAAGATCTTGCATCATCTTCTCGAATGAATACTTCAGAATAAATATTTAGATTTTCATCCATAGATTAACCCTCCTTTCGTATTAATCTAAATAAAATAAGATGATTCTCTTTTGTATATTATTCTTATTTATTCATATTAATAATATACGATTGAAAATCATTGATTTACGGTAAATTAAAAGGTATAAAAAAGAGAGATACTTTCGTATCTCTCTTTAAGTTGTTAAATAATACTAAGGAAGATTAAGAATTCAGATGCTACATCAGAAGTAGCAATATCTTCCATCTTATGACCATTAATTTGCTCATTTGGATCAATGAACGTAAATTCACAATTAATAATCGCAGATAAGTACTTGAGAATTGGGTTCTCTTTAGCACTTAATTCATTGACATACTCAAACTTATTAGCAATAATATCAGAATAAATATTAGAAGAATAAATTGTCTCTAGGAATTTAGAATTCTTAATGAGATTAATCTTATATTTACCAGTGATATCAGCAGTAAGAATTTGAGCGATAATGGGCATTTTATGATATTCAAGATAATGCTTCATATAGCAAATAAGCTTACTAATCTCAAACTTATTCAGACTAAGAATTGCATAAGAATCTTTGAACTTACTAGAATAGAAAGAATTCAGTAAGAATATATTAATCTCATTGAGCTTACAATTATCCATATAGAAATTGATTTCGTCTTCTTGTACATTGAAAGATTGATACCATTTATCAATATCTCTCATAACCTGCTTTCTATTACAATCAGAGATCATAATAGAAGAAGCATCTCTAGTATAAGAAGCCATCTCGAGAGCTTCTGCATGACTCAGAGAATCATCAGAGTCTTTTGAAGTATCAGCAGAATCAATCTCATAAGGTTTACTAGTGTAATTTTCAATCAGATAATTAGATTCATAGTTGTGTGTGACACCATCAATAAAGCTTACGCAAGATCGATGGTAATCAAGCTTATAAAGAGTCTTAACAGAAATAACTTCCTTAACTAACTTATCACAGAAAAGTTCAGGAGTATCACCACGAAGCATTTTCTTCTGTTCAAATGTCTTAGTATTATTCTTATAAAGTCTAATGACACGGAACCAAACGAATCTACAAAGAGAAGAAAAGAACTGAACATCATCTTTCTCAAATCTCTTAATAATCTTAAGGAACATGTCACTGAATGTATCTAAATACTGAGTAGACTTGGCATTATTTTCTGCATAAGCAGGACAGATATTACTAAAGTGAACACACAAAGGAAGAATCATTCTAAAGCAGAAAGAGATTGCTACAATCTGCCTTGCTTGAGAATTAGTAATCTTCGGTGTATTCTTAAACTTACCAGAGTCATCAGTATTGATATTAATTGTATATAAATCGTTTGCCATTGCTTTGCATTTCTTAATAAAGCTAGGAGTAACAATCCTCAACATTAACTGATCAAGAAAAGCTTCCTCAGTCATCGCAGGGTTGGTGTCAATATTATATTTGACAGTCATTGTAGCAAAGTAGGTATCACGATCTAAATCATAGAACTTCGTAAAGTAGTTCATATGATGAACGATGTCTTGCATTTTATTTTTATAATGGGTTTTCTTAATATAAAAGATGGGAAGCGTACATTTTTCTTCTGTCAGACCGACATGTTGATTATAATTTGCTACGACAACATCTCCGTCAAATAGATAGAATACCTCATTGTAATTAGGCTCCCATGCTGCTAAATCTGGCATTGTTCTTCTTTCAGAAGTTTCAATAAACATGATAGTATTTCCTCCTCATTGATTGCTACTCTTTGTAATAATACACGCCTAAATCTTCTTTGTCTTTTTTACTCGGTTTCCCTTAGTCGATTTAGTTTGTGTAGTTGTACTTCTAGTAAACAAAGTAGAATTGGTCGTCTTTGTATACTCAGCACTACCTTTTCTAGTAGATTCAGTTTTCTTACTAGAAAATTTAATATCCTCTAAACCAGCGGTTTTCTTAGCATCCTCAGCAGAGATTTTCATTTTGTGCTTTTCCATAATCTCATCCTGAGTACGCACACCATTGGCAATTGTAGCATAATTAGTTACTTTCTTACAAGTAGTATTGATTACTTCATTTCTAGTGCGCATAGCTTTCTTCAGATAAAGACAAGCCAGATATAATGATCTTTCAAGACCAATAATACCATATTGGTTTTTAACATTTGCTGTGTTTTTCTTAACTTCTTTTCTATATTTATTTTCTAACCATTTGCAAAGAAGACCTCTTTGTCTAAAAGCATTTGCATATGTAAAGATGAATGAAGGGCAATTTGAGAAGCATTTGAATTCAAGATTATTAGCATCAACTGCTTCACTTGTCTTTTGATCATAATTCATCTCTAAGATAACATCATAAGTGATATAGTCTTTCTTTACACTTGGCACAATAACATGGAATATTACATTATTTTGATGCTTATAAATTTTACAAGCAAATTTATTTGAATATTGATTATATTCAGCTTCCAATTTCTCTTTTTGTGGGGTTACATTAGAGAAAGAGGAACCTTTACCATATGGATTTTGGAGATAGTCATTAATTGTCATAAATGATTCCTCCTTATTATAAATTTAAAATGTTAATAAATAGTTCAAGCTATATATAAAAAATAAAATGGACAAGCAAAAAAGAAATTAAGTTTGGGTGAGAAGAGTAGATACAAGGATATCGGAAAATCCTCATATCTACTCATTCCCTAGATAAACCATTGACAGCCCTCTCTACATACTGTTACCAGATGATTACTAGCTTCACACTCAAGTACCTCACTAGCACGAGTTATCCCTTTCACACTCAAGTACCTCGGGGCTAGATGGTCCTACAAAGAGTAAGCCATGCTTACCTCATCAAGACTGTATCTATTTATCCATTATAATAATATACGGTTGAAATTTGAGAATATACGCTAAAAGTATGATACAAAATTTGACAATAAAAAGAAGAGATGCAAAAGCATCTCTTCTTTAATTTTATTTATTAGATAGGAATGGCACCGGTTTCACTATCCGGACTCTTTACATAGAAACCGATATAATCGTGATTTGGTGCAACCATCTTAGGGACATCAGATTCAGCAAATGCACTAAGATAACCCTTACCCTTACCAGCAGCAATAGCAGTCTCATCTGCAACACGCTGAGCAAGAGCCTTATCATGAGAAACCTTCATATCACAACTACGATTCATCGTCAGGAACTGATTCGAAGTCATAATCGTGGTAAGAATACTACTCATAGCAGTAAGAATCTCAATGTCGGTCTGAACCGAGTTAATGACAGTCCATTCACCAGGTTTATCAAAAGTCTCAGTACGAAGATTATAGACAGAATTAGTACCAAGGCACTCATTCATAATCTTCATAGCAGTAGCTTTATCTTCACCAATCTTATTGTAAATGACTGTACGGAATACGGTAGAGAATGAATAGAGAATAGCATTATAGATATGAGTCGTTACTTCATCCAGTTCATTCTGGTGAGGATCAATTGCATCTTCGCAAGCATCAATAATCTCGAGGCACATACCACGAACATAGCCATTCTCAAAAGCAGAACGACATGCAAGAACTGCATCATCAAGAGAGTCCTTATCACAACGCTTCTGAATATCAGAGATACCTCCGACCTTGATAATTCCACTGTTACCCATGAGCTTAGTATAACGAAACTGAGTAAAGAGGAAGTCCTTATCAAGAAGGCCATTGATCGTCTTGATAGCTTTAGCCTTCTTTTTCTCATAAGCCTCAGTGACTTCACGAATTAGAGCATCAAAGCGATCCTTGTTATAATACTCTTCATAGTCCTGAATGAATCCTTCATTCTGTTCGAAGATAGCAGACTTAATTGTACCAGATACATCTTCAATGATCATCTGAGGGTACTTATACTTTGCAAACTGAGGAAGATCCATGACAGAATCCTTAATAATATCTTCTTCCTTCTCTACAGTAGCATTGTGGAAGAGGGTATTATATACCTTAGCAAGAGTCTCAGTAAAAACAAGGGAATTACTAAGGATAGAAATATCAGTAATTGCAAGCTGATGCATATTCAGAGACGTAGGAATCTGAACGAGCATAACATTGGGAATTCTACCCTGACGACGCATCTCATCCGCATGACCCTGAATGATCGAGCAAACGATATCATCAAAGTAGGGAGCAAGAAGTACATATTCCATATTGGTAGCGCTTGCATACTGACTAATACCAGTAATGATATTCTTATGCATCTGATAAGTTACATTATGATCAAAGGTAATGATCTTGAAAGGCTTATCATCCTTACGGATAATGCCCATTTCATCATTAACATAGCTATTGAATGCAATAGGTTTACAGTCAAAACGGTAGCCCTTCTCAATACGATATGTAGTCATAGGAGCACCATTATCAATCTCAATACGAATATTGGGATTTTTAGTCTGCTGATAGATTTCCTGAATCATCTTAGAAAACTCATCATTACCATTGGTAGCAATATGAGCAACCTTATAGATATCAGAGAAATCGCCATCAGGATCAATATGCTGAACATTCTTAGATTTCAAAAGAGTATCAGTAAGTTCTTTACAGACTTCATTCATCTTTTCAATGAGAGTAGCCTGACGATACTTACCAGTCTTCTTCAGAGTAGGAATCAGTTCATCATAAAGATACTCAAGGAAAGCACTCGTAGCAACCATAGCGGTGGTAGTACCATCACCAACAGTTGATACACTATTGAAACTGACCTGCTTAATAATACCAAAAATCGTATTATAAAGAGGATCATTAAAACGAAGACGATTCATGCAGGACCAGCCATCCTTAGTCGGGTAAGTAAAACTGGATCCATCATCAATAATCGTCGTAGAACCATAAGGACCAAGTGTCTGAGAGACAATATCAGAAACAGCCTTTGCAATACAGCAGAAGAGCTGTTTATATTCTTCACCAGAAATCACATTGGTACAAGACATAATCTCGTCGTAAAGTGACTGATTAATATTCATTGTATATTTCCTCCTCAATTGGATTAATTATTCTTCATTGTGGTCGATGGACGCAAGAAGTTCCTGAGTCCATTCTTCATTATTAATCGAATCAGCGTAATTGGAAATCCAACCACGATAATTGTGAGTAAGATTACAAATCTTAACTCTCTTATCGCCAGCATCGACAGCTCTCTGATAATGATTAATGTATTTATCAAAACCAGAATTCTCTCGATTCTTATACAAATCAATCTGCCCAGTATGACCAATGACGATAGCCTTACTGGTATCATGAATACGAGTTAAGACTTTCTGAAGCTCATCAGTATAATAGTTCTGAGCTTCATCAATAATAATAATTTTATGCTCAAGATTGGTACCTCTTAAGAAAGTATGCGTGATGCATTCTACAATAGCAGTACCATTCTTTTCATTTTTATTATCATCTGGCTTCTTTAATTCAACTTCGGGATTCATATCGCATGCAATCATTGCTTCAATCATTGGCTCAAAATAAGGAGTTGATTTCTCCTGAAGAGATCCAGGGAGATAACCCTGCTTCTGTTCTTGAGTCGGAGAAGCAACGTAAAGAATTCCATCGTATTTACCACCATACATCTGATACTTTACAAGCATATTAGCGACAGCACAAGCAATTGTGGTCTTGCCCGAACCACTTCTAGCATTAGCCATAATGACTAACGTATCGGGGTCCCAGATAGCATTTGCATAAGCAAGCTGATCATCATCAAGAACCATATCATTCAAAAGTCTATCAATATGCTCGGGAGGATCTCCATAAAGATCACGGACGTATTTAGAAGTCTTAGCCATATATTTTCCTCCTTTGATTGGTTTAGGGAGACTGGTCTACTTCAGTATCATTTTCAGTATCCCCAAACGTCATGAATGAGGGTGAGCCAGTACTAAAAGGAACAGGAGAAAATCTACCAAACTTAGCCTTAACTGGGAAGTCAAGATTTTCTAGTTTGGATTTGGATACATCCCCATTAATAGCACTGATTATTTGATCAGTATATTTCTCTATAAAAGAAATATGATCACCCTTGATCAATTGTTCCATATTTTGACTATGATTTCTGAGAAGAAATAGCATTGTGGAAGCATTATATTCCTTATACTCTTTCAAAATATCTAATATTAGAAGATATTCATTTGTAATCACTGTTGTATAAGGAGTCTGAGAAGTAGCTTCTGCTTTAATTTCTTCTTTAATCTTAGTCATTAAATCATCATCTGGACCAATCTCAAGGATTTGTGCTTTTTCGTTTAGCAATTTATTATCAAACATGTCCATCAAGTAGAGGTAATCATTATGTCTATGATTTGACATGACAAAAGTAATACCTTTTAAATAATCTGCACTCAGTAAGTTACTAAGAGCACCAGTCATATTTAAAAAAGTGGCAGTTTTATAATCATAATTAAAATTTGTATATTCTAAGATTGCATTTACTTCATCTTCAGGAAGTTCATTACCATCATTTAGATAAGTAATTAAATCTTTTGGTCTAAAGTAACCAATCTCTTCATATACTTTATCAGAATCATACTGAAGAAGTCTATTATATGTATTGAAATCATGTATCTCTAAAATAGGGCAATCCTTCATACCATAAAAAAGATCTTCAGCTTCAGAATGAATAATACCATTAAATTCAACAAGGATTCTTTCATCTTGATCATTTGTCATAGGATATAAAGGATCTCTTGTAGTGTGATAAGATTCAAACGCCATTGAGTCACCTCATTTCATATATAAAAATAAAAGAGGAATGATATAGATCATTCCTCTTTTATTTTTTTTAGTTAGCCAAGAAGTGCATTCAGAGAAGAAACTTCCTGCATCTGGCCATTATAACCATTGGTCTGAGGATTAGACCCATAGGAATTATTATTAGTATTTGTAAATCCAGGATTACTACGATAGCTATTCTCAATAGTAACACCAAGCTTAGCAGAAACAGCCTGAAGATACTTAAACATAGAGCTCATATTAAACTTCATACCGACACGAGCACCATGCTGAGCACAAGCAGTCACTGCATTATAAGCAGCAATCACTTCAGTGAACATAGTAAACTGTGCAGGAACCTTATCAATTTCAAAGTTACCGCTATTCGGATCAAAATTAATCAGAACAGGAGTATTGACAAACTTAAACTGATAAACGTTCTTAGCAACACGATTCTCATCAATATCACGAGAAACACGAAGATAGATTTCACCACCCTCGCCAATAATATCAATGACATTTGTCATGCTACGATTGCAGGGAACACCATACTTGAAGTCCTTACCTGCCTGCCAATCGGGAATAATACGATTCCTAATCAGCCAATTAAGACTTGCAACAGAATCGGTTTGCATAATCGTATCAATTCTCATTTCACGAGGATACGACATCTTACCCTCAGGACTCACCTGAGGAAGCCAAATAGAGACAGTCAGACCAGACTCCAGACCAGAAAGTCTAAGCTGGTTACTGTTCTCATCAAACATAGAGATCATAGAAGTGGTGACAGAAAACTGTCTATCACGGTTATTAGCAATATTATCGGGCATAATTATTTCCTCACTTTCATATATCCGATTTATAACTATTAAATATTAATCATTTTGTCGAAGGGCTAATAGAAAATAACTAGGAAAGAGAATATTTCATCTCTTTCCTAGTTTATAATTATTTCTTCTTTTCCGGTAACTCTTCAAAGACATTAATGATATTCGTACCAGAAGGCAAGGAGATCAACTTCTTGCCTTTTGCCTTACGAGTCATAATAGGAATATCATCTGCAGCAAGTCTAATAACATCAGTTCTTGTACAGACAGTAATTCCGCCATTACTCTTAAGACCAATTACATTACAAACTTCATCAGCAGTTTCCAGAGTAGTAAGATATGCTTGACTATTCGTAGAAGATCTCTTTAAAGGAGCTCCAAAATATTTTGCCTCACATTTCTTAACTAATCCTCTATTGGTGATAACTGCAATGAATTCGTCATCCTTACCAATAACAGATACACCAGCAACTTCATCATCAGGATCAAGCTTCATAGAGATCAATCCCATAGAATCTTTTGCTTGCTCAGAGATACTATTCATTGTGAGATAGATATAATGACCTCTCTTAGTATAAACCAGCAGATTGGAATTTTCCAAAATGATACCAGCAAATACCATAGAGTCATCATCTCTTACCTTCATACAACGAACATTCTTTGTATTTCTAATCGCAAGATAAGTCTCCAGAGGAGTCTTCTTAATATAACCTCTAGAAGTCATCGTTACCAGATAAGGAATACCAAACTTAGAGATCATTTTCAGATCATCAGGATTCATCATCTTCTCAGTAGTAACAATTTTACCAGAGAGCTTAGATACTTCAAATAAAGTGTGACCAGCTTGAGAAGATTCATTATTATCAATACTATGAATTGGAATGATAGAATATCTACCAAAGCTATCAAAGAAGATAACTGAATCCATATTATGAACGATAGAACGATAGATTGGATAATCATTCGTCTTAAAGAAACCCATGTTGACTTCATACTTATCTTTATACATAAGCTTCTTGACATAACCACCCTTACTGACAATCAAGTGATGCATCGTATCTGCAATCTTGACTCCAGTAGAAGGAGCAATGACATTTGTCTTTCTAGGCTTTGCATACTTATAAAGATCATGAAGTTCATCAATAATGATAGCATCAATTTTCTTTTCAGATTTAATGATGCTCATGATTTCTTTACGCTCTGCTTCAAGTTTCTCTTTCTCAGCTTCATATCTCTTACGAGCATCCTTAGTGAATGCAGAGAGTTTCATATCGCCAATTCTCTTTGCCTGATAAGAACTCATCTTACAAAGCTTTCTCAATCTCTCTTCAATATTATCAGAAGTAGAGTTCTTAATAACATCCACAGTCTGATTGATATTATCTTTCTGAAGAAGATAAATCAAGATATCGAGAAGCTCAATACGAGCAGAAATCACTGTGAGTCTCTTATTAAACTTACGACGCTTATAAGATCTTCTTTCATTAATCCAAGATAAAATAAGATCTTTCATATTCATCTTACCAACAGTAAGATTATCGGTAACAACTTTAAAGTTGATTGCTACAGATTTCTCTAAGTCAGTCATACTATAAAGTTTGTCTTTAATGACATTGGGATCATGACTATTACTAATAATGATAGCAGTATCAATTGAAGTATCAACTTCATCACCATCAGAAATAGTCGGTTCATTTGCATCCTGAATATCAATGATACTCAGAGCACCATTCTTTGCAAGTTCTCTAATACGAGAAAGTACAGATTGGAGATTAACCATCCAAGGTACACTCTTAATACGAAGAGCCCATTTATTACCTCTTTGCTCAATCTCAATACGACCTCTCATTCTCAGAGTACCAGTACCAGTTTCAATGATATTATGGAGTTCCGTACCATCATCGATGATATCACAGTCACTTGGTAAATCAGGTACCATGTAGAGATCATTGTAAAGAGGATTCTTAATAACAGCTTCGCACTTCTCAATAATATCATTGATATTATAAGGTGGAATACGGAAACTATTACCAAATGCAATACCAAAGCCACCATTGACTAAGATATTAGGGAACTTACTCGGTAATGCCATGGGTTCCTCAGTATCAGAAGCACTATTGAAAATAGTCTCGACACATTCAGGGTCATAGTCCTCAAAGAAACACTCATAAGCATACTTAGACATATAAGCCTCAGTATAACGATAATGAGCGAACATTTCAGGAGAACCAGCGTTTCCAAAATTACCCTTTCCAGACACCAAGGGGCAAGGTCTTTTCCAAGGCTGTGCTAAGTTAACCATTGCACCATATGCTACGGAGTCACCATGAGGATGATACTTCATAGTAGTAGCTACAATAGCTGCAGACTTGGTTTTATTCTTGGGTTTAGCCCCGAGAGTATAGAGTGCATAAAGCACTCTACGCTCAACAGGCTTCAGACTATCAGAAAGCCTAATAATCTGTCTAAAGAGATTGGTATTAGCTGCAAAGAGAATCATATTCTCTTTATCAAATTCACCGATTTCTCTATCTTCTACATTGTCAAGACTTTCGAAATCTTGCTCAGTAATACCATCCCAAATCTTCTTCTTTTTCGAAGGAGATGAGCTTGTTACAATTTTCTCAGATTTTACCTTCAAGACAATTCTCCTTTCTTTTAGTTATCAATATCTGCATAAGACAGAGAAGCAGAATCGAGAAGCTCTCTTCTCTTTTCTCTCAGTTCTGCAGACTTACCATGAAGAAGTTCGAAAGTAGCTTTCGCTTCCTTGATGTCTTCAATCGTAATACGATAGAGTTTTCTCAACTTTGGATTCACAGTAGTCTTAAAGAGTAACTGAGCTTCAGCCTCGCCAACTCCCTTAAAACGTTGCTCAATCTTCAGATTGATAGTACTCGTCATAATATCGAGGAATTCACCTACAGTACATCTAGTAGGTTTACCATCAGGATCTTTCTTACTTCTAAACCAAACATAAATGTTATTTTCATTTCTAGCAAGCTGCTGTAAATATCTCGAAGCAGAATAATCAAAGAGCTTATCACAAATTAAAGAGAAATAATCTCCATCCCAAGAACCCATAAGAGATTCATTTGAACTATCATAGTTCATCTCAGGGAAGTTATTATGAATTGCAGTTTCAAAATCTTTCTTATTTTTAAAGTGCTTCTTAAAGCTACATACAATCTCAAGAAGAGTTGTATTACAAGCAGCTTTCTTACCAAGGTTATTCAACTCAGCAGAATACTCAGAAGTCATATTCATCCACTGAACCATCTGCTTCTTAGTCATTTTAGTAATATAAGGAGCAGTAATTTTAGGAGTCTTACCAGACTTCAAAACATCCACAGGAGTTTCTTCAATCCAGAAATCTACATTATCTGCAATAATATTATGATAAAGATCATAATACTCATACTTATCATAAAGCCACTCACGACCTTTATAGTATTTCTTCAACGACTGCTGGTCCATAAGATACAACGGAGGCATAGCTTTATATACCTTGCCTTGATAGATAAGTTCAGGAAGGAAGGTAATAAAGAAGCATAATAACAATGAAGTGATGTTATTTCCGTCAATATCTTTATCTGTACAGATAATAATTTTATTATATCTAAGCTTGTTGATATCAAAATTAGGTCCAACTCCACAACCTAATACATTCAGAAGATTCTTAAATGTAGTCTTCTGAAGTAACTGAGGAAGAGAGCAATCATGTACATTATCTGTAACACCATTAATAGTCATAATAGCCTGATACTTTCTATTACGACAGTTATCGACTCCGCCAGCGGCCGAGTCACCCTCACAGAGATATAACTCTTTATAATGATTTGCATTTCTATCAGTAGTCGGGAAGAACTTAGGAATTTCAGCATCATCAAGGAATGTAGTCTGCTTGACTAATTTAACACCTTTGATCTTATTTGCTTCTTGACGAGCTTTACTAACATTTCGAAGATATGTAATTGCTTTCTTAAGGATTGCACCATTATTATTCATTACATTGTAGATTGCATCACTAATAAGTTTCTTATCTTCAAGAGTAAACTTATTAGAGACACGTTCTTTATTCTGAGCTTCAAATTCAGGTTTGATATGCTCAAGATTAACCGCAATCAATAATCCATTCTTACAATCTTCAAAACTAATTTCTTGCTTACTATTAGGATCAAGACGCTTAGCTTCTCTAGTAAAATACTGGCAAATAGCCTGTTGAGCAACTACTTCGTGAGTTCCACCAAAGTCAGTAATTACATAGTTACAATAAGAAGTAAACTCAGTATTAGATACTTTTCTATCATAAGAGAAAGCAATACTAAGATCATAATTGTCTGTACTAATCTTTACTAATACAGGAGGGAATTCAAGATCAGAACTCATATACTTAACTGCTGCTTCAAGACCTTGTGCTTTCATAATAGTAACTCTATGTTTCTTAGGAGCATCTTCAAGAGTAAGAGTAATTTCCACATCAGGTTCTACAATATAACTCATATTTCTTAAGAAGTCCATAACCATATCATTATCGATATGAAAGTCACCAAGATATTTCTTTGCAGGAATAAACCTAGTCATAGTACCAGTAGTTTGATCATCTTTCTTAAGGGGTTTAATTATTTCTTCAACTAAGTTACCATCTAATAGTCCAATTCTTTTCATCTGAGTTCCACGAAATGTAGTTACAGACATCATATCAGTAAGCGCCGCAACAAGTGTCATTCCGACACCATTGAGGCCCGTCTGCTTCTTATTTCTAGACTCTGACAAAGTAAGATTCTTAGTAGTAACATGTTTAGTCATTACTGCTTCTTTGAGAATATCTATGGGGATACCTCGGCCTTCATCCATTACTGTAAATTTCTGTTGCTTTTCAGAAAAGCTTACATAGATTCGCTTAACCTTTTTATAAGCATTCTGAGCATTATTCATTTCATCTAAAGAGTTATTAAATACCTCTTTGAAAAGATGAAGTGCGCCTTTATTGCCACCATCACCCACATACATTGAACGACTCAAGCGGACCTGAGCTAGCTCATCTCTAAGGGCTACAAATTGGTCATCTTTAACTCCATTAATTGAATCTTTAGATTGTAGAAATTCTACTCCTCGCACATCTTTATCTTTACTCATCGATTATTTCATCCTCCTCAATATATATAAAATTAAGTTTATTCAAGCATAGATACTTTTCAGGAATTTGAATTACAATATCCTTTGGAGATGGATCTTTACATCTAACTGGTGTAGTAATTATATCATAGTCATTCCATCCACTTTTTAAACGACTATAAATTGTATATGGACTTATATCGAGAATTCTTGCCCAAATTGATGCTGGAAATGAATATTCACCATATGTAATTAATCGATTAAACGATCTGTTATTTGCCTGAATAAATGCATTTGCAATTCTGCAATTTTCTGGGCAATAATCTTTATTACTATCAATTCGATCAATAGATACGTCTAAAGTCATATCTTCTTCAAATGCATCAGAATATCCATTATCATATGCCCAATTTCGAAATGCTGTAAAAGGATGAATTCCATTTATCCCTACTCCACTTCTCCAAGCATCGCATATCTTAATTCCTTTTCCGCCATATAAATAATATGAATCTACATGAGGATCATAACACCGTTGATGCATACTCATCCATTTATTATATAATCTACTATGCTTTTCTCCATGTAAAACATTTGCTTCCATTATCAAACAACCGCAAGATCTTATTGTACCATTTACTAAAAGATTACCAGCACAAATCTTTTCATTACCACATTTACATTGGCACATATAATAATGATGTCTTTTAGTTTTATCTCTACCAAGCCATTTGATAACTTTTAGTCTACCAAAGATTTTACCAGATAAATCATTGAAATCGGATCTAGCAGGATAATTATCATTTGGAGTAATAATATTATCAATTGCATTTCTATTATGATTACAGCATTTATGATAAAGAGTATTTTGTATTTGAGAAATAATCTTTTCAGATACATGATTATTTCTTAAATACTCATATGGTTCCATATCTAATAATTGCTTATTTGCAAGATCTTTAAAATATTTTAAATTAGAATTTGCTCCGTCTTGGACAAGCTCATCTCGAAGAGCAATGAATTGATCATCTTTTACTCCATTAATACTATCAGACGATTCAAGATAATCAACACCTTTAATCTTTTCCTTTGCCAAAATTTGTTCCTCCTATCTATCATTATTTTTTGACTTTCACAAACTATGTATGAATAATAAATGCTAATTAATTGTTTGTACGGGGGTATATTCATACATATTAATAATATATGACTATAAAAAAAGAGTAGGATTATTAGAAATCCTACTCTTTTATGTAATTTACTTAGCAGATTGATAGAATCTAATAACCATAAGATTACTCTTATGAATAGATTCTTCATTCCAAACTTCCACAGAAGTCTGCTGAGAAAAGCATTTATAGCTTCCATCAGGATTGTACTTTTGTACCATTTGACAAATTCGATTCTTAAATGTTTTCTTCTCTTCATTATAATCAGAAAGAGTGAAAGTCATATAAGAATCTTTACCTACAGGGAAATATAATTCCACTGTATTATTTTTCTTAAACAAAATACCCTTAGGCTGAAACTTTGTACGAATTTCATCAAGGATATCATAAGCCATCATTACAAGAGGTTTCATCGGATGATTCTCAGGAAGTTCATAATGCTTTACTCGAAGAAGTTCGAGATTAGCTAGCTTCTTTTGTAGCATCAGAGAATTCTCTTTCATATCAATTTTAGGCATAATTTATTTACTCCTCATTAATATCAGTGGCTGTATAATCTTCTTTATCAGCATCATACAGCCCATCCTTATAAGCATTCAAGATCTGATTCATTGACTTATAATCAATGACTGGTACAGTTTTATTAATAGAATGATCCCTGGCTTCATAGATAGTCTTTGCCATAATACCCTCAGGGCGAAGAACAAAGATCTCTGCTACATTTTCAAAGATCTCAATCTCCATATATGGTTTATTATCTCCACCCCATTCAAATTGAATTGAATTCCTAAAAGTGGGAGCTGCAAATTCAGGAGCATAGTCGAGATGATTTAAGATATCAACTGCATTTCGATAAACTTCTGAGGATACATTAGCAATCAAGCAATTGTTTGGATTCTGAGCCTGAATATCTAACCAAGCACAAAGATCTTTATGAATCTTATCTTTCTGCTTTTTCTCATGATGCTTCCGCTTCTGATCTTTAATTTCATAATAGATCATAGCAATGAAAATTACAGGCCATAAAAGAAGACCAATAAGACCCATAACCGGAATAATCCACCAGGGAAGTTTATCATCTGGAGCAGTCACATTCTTATTATCATGAATGACAAAGTAAGTTGACATGATTAGTAAAGTAATTGCAAAGCAAATACCAAACCAGGTATAAACACCAAACCAATAATGAAATCCCATTATTCATTCCCTCCTCCATTAATATCACTAAAGAATTGATATACATATACAGGCCAAATGAAGATACAAGTGATCAATAGAAATGCCCACATACCACTAGGAGTTTTGAATTCAGCATCGATTTGTCTAAAACTATTCATCATTTCTTCCTGGAACTGATACCAATAATCTCTTACACAAAGTAATGCAATAATCATAAAAGCTCCAAGGAATGCTGTCACAAGTAAACCAAGTTTAACATAAAAGACGAAAAAGTCTAGTAAAAAATGAAGAATTGATAAAATGAATGCTACCATAATTCCTCCTTTATTTAAAGTTACCAGGGTAGAATGAATCTACCCTGGTATAATAATTAGTTATGATCAGGTTCACCCTCAAACGAAGGATCATCTTTACCTTCAAAAGAAGACTCATCAATCATTGCTGCAATTTCCTCAATATTCTCTTTCTCCTCAACAGGAGTAGCCTCAGTAGACTGTCCATCCACAAGCGGGAACTGCTCAAGCTCTTCCTCAGTCAGATTCGGATAGAGAGCAGTGCCAGTGGGAGAGAAGAAGTGACCATGAAGATCCTCTGCAGAGACTTCTTCACGAGAGATATTACGAATATCAGAGATAAATCCATAATCCTCAAAATAGACTTCATCTTCGCCTTCATTCTTCACATGAATGATCGTAGTGACCGTGGGATAAGGAATGACAAACGGGAACTGATTGACAAAGCAGGCACAAGAATAATTATTCTTGAGATCCATATTCTCGCCATCCTTGGTTTCATACTCAACCACAGAGTTACCATAGAGCATGAAAGCAAGCTTAGAATTCGCATTAATACGATAAACACAACCAGGAGTACCATCTACGGTATCCACATGGCGTTCAATCATATCAACGTGAACCTTACGAGTATTGCAGACACGGAAGTCCTTACCAATCAGAGGGGATTCCTCAACGATAGTCCACTTCTCAGGTTTATCCTCAATAGCAAACATCGGGATCAGATACATAAGCTTCCATGCATGATTGATAGCAGTTTCAAACTTATTGCTAGCAGTGCCCATAGCTTCACTGATCGACTTATCATCAGTATCCTTAGCACACTCTTCGACAACGTCCATCAGAAGGGACTCAATCTTAGAGTATTCATGATCCTGATGATTTGCCTCAAGGAGCATATTCAGGCCTTCAACATAAGCATTCATAGTATATAACCTCCAAATATAGTAATTATTTAATTGTAGATATGTATTGGTAATAAAATGAGCTCTTATAGGTACCTAAGTAAACTTACTTATCAGACTTCTCAGCCTTAGTAGGCTTCTTCTCAGCATTCTTAGCGGGAGCAAACGTGACAGAAAGACCGCCCTTAGTTTTATAGGGAACAGGCTGCATAGCGACGACATGCATCTTGAGGTATTCCTTATACTTGTCATACTTCAGAAGAGAAGAGACCAAAGTACCAGAAAGATGAGTCTTCTCACTATAGAAAGCGGGATTGACGATAATGGAATTCTTAGGCATGAACTCAATGATATCAGCGAGAGTTAACTTCTTCATATTAAATAATCTCCTTCAAAAATAATTTCGTTGGGTATGGGGGTAGTTACCTATAAGAGCTCATAATATTCATTCTTCATCAGAATAATAAAGTCTCTGATCAATAAGGCTTTTATCATCTATCTTGAACTTTTCTTCAATTACTAACATAAAATCATTCAAGTCAGTATTACCAGTGATCAATAAAGAATTATAATGATTCTTCATTGCAGTAATAAACTTTTCATAATCTTTCTTTCGATATGATGCAAAGATCAAGCAGTATTTCCAGTCTTTATGATGAGCCTCACTTTTAATCTTTACTTTAATATCGGCCTTCATAAATTCTCGGTCTGCATTATGATTCTTTACATCAATATAAACTACCGATTCTTTTAAAGGAATATTATCTTTTAAAATCCATGCGGGCAATTGTTTATTCATAGTCATTCTCCTAAATAAAATTAGAAGAGAAGATACTTTCATATCTTCTCTTCTATGTAAATTTAATTAGTGGCTCATCGGACGGCCAGAGATAAAATCGCCGCCACCATTCGAGCGCTTATTATTCTTATTACGACGGCGAGCTGCCTTAAACAGATCATTGAACTCGCCGCTCTTCATCATAAACTGAAGCTTCCAAGTCTTCTTATACTTCTCAGCATCATCCTCAGAGAGATTCGGACGAAGTCTCATCTTAATAACATCTGCAGCACGAGAAATTGTATCTACTGCAGTCTTCAGATCTTCCTCAGTCAGTTCATTAATATCCAGATAGGAACCACAAAGTCTGCATACAAACAACGGGTTACCAGTAATATCAGATCTTTGATTCTCACTACGGAATAGCATCGTCTTACCATTTTCATCAATATGCTGGCACTTACAACGAAGCTTTAGCTTCTGCTTCGCAGTAATGGTTTCGACATTACGAATGTCATTCATATCATTCTTGATCATTTTTGAAACCTTAGAGACTTTACCAGCATTTTCTCCCTTAGGAATCTTCTTAAATTTCTTATCACTCATAATAATAAAATCCTCCTCAATATATAGTACTTAGGATTAGAGCTACATGATAATAATATACGGGTATATTTTAACTCGTAATTATTTGTTTATGTTAACTAGGGAATATATTTTTACGTAGATTCTTCGAAGGCTTGTCTATTTTGTATGTGGGCTTGCCCATCAAAAGGATCTACATAAATTCTAAGTTGATAATCCCCATCTTTACTAACATAAATGCCTTCCAATTCAGAACTATTAATGCTACTTTGAATTGTATCATTAAAAGCTTCATTTAGAAGATCTTTATTTAACCAAATATATACGTTTGACCTTGTACTATAAAATCGAATATAGTGATCATTATTAAGAGTATTATATTTCTCACGCTCTTTATTATATGATTTCCATTCCGAATAAATCTTCAGAATTAAGTATAATCGATTCGCATCATTTAATGTACTAGTAAGACCCTTAGCACTAAGATTGATATTATGATTATCAAATAGATTCTGAAGGTTCTTAATGCATTTCTTACGAATCAAATGAAACCCTAAAGTTTTTAGAATTGATTCTGTAAAGGTTTTTAATTCTTTTGAATGATAAAGTAATGAGTATTGTAAACTCTCATCAGAGATTACAATGGCATCACAATTAATCTTCTCAGATATTAAAATCTTCTCAATCGAATCACAAAGAGATAAATTTTTCATCGGGCATTGTCACCTCACAAAGTAATTATTATTAGTATAATGACTATACTAATAATATACGGTTAAAAATAAAAACAGTGAATGAAAAAATAAGAGAAGTAGTATAAAAACTACTTCTCTTAATTAGTTTAAGAAATGACAGGATCAATACGATACTGTTCCCAACCTTCATCCATAGCAGCAATATTCTGAATACAATCAGTACGATGCCATACAGTATAAGTAACACCACGAGCTGCATCATGAACATAAGAAGATGGCTGACTATAGCCAAAGAAATCTTCACCGCCCCAAGTCTTATACTGAATATCCTTTACAGATTTGGGTCCAGAATCTTTATAACCAAAACGAATACGATGATCATTATCCATATAAATAATACAAGCACGCTCACCAAACTCATTCAGCGCTGCCTGCAGAGCTGCATTTGTCATTAGGAATTTCCTCCTTTTCAATTTCTACGTCATTATACTTTTTATTCTTATGAATATGTACAAGTTCATTTAATTGTTTAAAGAATTCATAAAATTCTTCATACATTGTCGAAGCGCTTTCAATTACCTTTTCAGATTTAAACTCTTCAGTTTTCAAAAGAGCAAATTGCATATGAAGATCCGTTGCATTTTTTACATATTTGTACATCGTTTCAGGGGATACTTCAACTTGAAATGTCTTTGAACTATTCTCAGTATAGAATCTACACTGGCGAAGAAGATTAAGGCCATTTCCAGAAATCATTGAAGTTAATTGAATCTCAAGCTCAAGGCATGTATTTAAAACATCTGGATTCTCATTATTTTGATATCTATTAATCAAACTACGATTTCTAGAAATACAAAGATTAATAAGATCTACCAGATATGGTACTTCCGAATTAAATGCAGTTAACGCATTTTCTACACCATATGCTGCATGGTATTCATATTTTTTAGGTCTAGCCTTAATTAATTTATAATCTGCAAAATCCATTGATCTGCATCTACCAAAATGGCACTTTGCATGAATCTTTATATATCCATCATAGATGATATAAAGTACGAATGCTACAAACACAATAGCAACAATTGTAAGGATTATAAATACTAATCTTGGATTAAATATAAATTCATTAGGTTCCGAACTCATATATATTATCTCCTTTCCTAAAATACTTTAAAATACCTATTAATATATTGTCTAATAAATAATAATGAGATCTACAGATTATTAATTATTAATAAAAGGAGGTAGTAAAAGTATGATTCCTAATACTTCTACTGAAAGTGGTAAGAATATTCCGTTTGAGAGTTCTTCCACTACTAATTGCGCATCTGAATCTAATGACTATGTGATTACTACAGATCTTCAGTATGAGTTTGAAGATACTCCTATAGATAATACTATCAAGGCAATGAGAATTAAGCATATTTCTCATCTGGATTTGGATGGATATGGTTCTACAATTCTTACTGAGATTCTTACGAATTTCGTTCCTGAAGGATATTATGAGATTGAGACTGATAATATCCTTCCGAATCGTTTAAATACCATTATGAAGGATGTCATTGAGAATCTTGATTATTGGGATCGTGTAATTATCACTGATCTTGCAATTAATGAAGAACTTCTTGAAATGATTAAAGTTTCTAAGAACCCCGAGAAGATTCGTGTTTTTGATCATCATAAGTGTGATCTGAAGAATCTTCCTGAAAATATTATTGTCACAAAATATTCTCCAATTTATGAAGGTAAGCTTACTTGTGCAACTGAGCTCTATTTTAACTTCTTAATGAATGATCCTATCTTTGATCTGGTTAAGATTAGCGGAGATGCAGATGCAATTGCATATTTTGTTGAATGTGTTCGTGTTTATGATACTTTTGAATTCTGGAAGACTCGTAATGAACCTGAGAATACTCAGTATGAATCTTATGTAGATGCACCTCGTTTGAATACTCTCTTTCATATTCTGGAACGTGAAGATTTTAAGTCTTATATTTATCATTATCTGATGCATTCTGGCGAATGCTATGGACTGACTCGTAGTAATATGAAGTATCCTTATATTAGTGAAGTTCTTGCTCTTGAGGCAAATAAGAATACTCGTTATGTGGATGCTGCATTACGTCGTTTGATTAAGACTGATCTTTGTTGCAATATCTGGAGAGATAATAAGATTAACAAGCTGGATTATCATATTGGCGTTATCTTCGCTGAGAAGAATGGTCCTGTGATTGGTAATACTGCTTGTGAAAATAATACTGATTTGGATTTCTGTGCAGTAGTTTCTAATAACCAGGTTTCTCTCTATACAAATAAAGAAGATATTGATGTTAGTGCTATTGCTAAGCTCTTTGGTGGTGGTGGCCATGAAGAAGCTGCTGGTTTAACGATTCCTTATATTAATGCAAATGTATATTCTCTGAATCATTTCTTTAATATTATTGAATGTGCTGGTAGGCTTACTCCTGGTCAGTTTGATACTCAGTCAATTGATATGAGTGATACCAATTGAGGTGATTATTATGCCTAATCCTAAGATTACATCAGTATTATACTTTGATTTTGAGATTAAAGGCATTACAATTAAAGTTTATGTCAAGAGATGGACTGATATCAATCATGGTACTTATAGTAGTGGTGATAATTTAATGACTTCTAACTATTGTACTGGAGATGATGTTAATCTTACTTGTCATGTGTATCATCCTGATGATGGTACAATTACTGAAAAGATGATTCTTGATCGACTTAGAATTGATGCTGGTGATGAACTCAAATACTGTAATCTTAAGAATTGTGAAATTCTTTATATGAATGAAAGGGATAAATAATATGACTACTTTTATTCCTAGGTATGTAATTACATATATTGGATTACTTAATGCAATCTATAATGGATCAGATATTCTTTCTCTTGAAGAAGAATCCAAGCTTGCTGAAGATATTCAAAATAAATTAAATGATAAATGTGTAGAAGCTGTAGTTGAAGGAGCTTATGAGAGATTAAGTCCTGACTATGTAGATAATACATATTTTACATTAGAGCAAGCAAATCTTAATGGGCCTTATCTTAAGTTAAAATCTGGAGTAACCTCTAGTGATTTATTGAGACATATCGGTCCTTACTATACTAAGATTATGGCAATTCTTTTTAGTTTTGTCAAAGAAAGGAAGTAATCTTATGGTACATAAGTATGTAAAGAAGCCTATTCCTATTGAGGCTATTCAGTTTACTCGTGAGAACTGGGATGAAGTTGTTGAATTTACCAATGGTGCTGCTTGTAATATGACTACTGAGAGATGCATTGATGGTACGGCAACTTGTATTATTTCCACTCTTGAGGGTGATCATATTGCTAATGAATTCGACTATATCATTAAGGGTGTACATGGAGAATTCTATCCTTGCAAGAGAGATATTTTCCTAGAAACTTATGAACTTGCTGACTAAGGTGATTTATCATGATCAATTATGTCAAATATAGATCTAGATATGCTTCTAGAATCGATCCTATTACTAGAGATCGGCCTGATCTTGGAAGTTGTATTGTAGAAACTATTGGATATGAAGCCGTATATGATCATTTTATTTTACTTGATCATATAAATGATAATGATGACATCATTAATGGTATTAATGCTATTTCTAATACATACAATACTAATACATTTGTAGATCATTTTACTAAGTATTGTAGTGAAGGAATTACAGTATTTAGTATGCGAGATAAAGATAATAAACAGATTTTTGCATTATATGCAATTACTGGAATTTCTGGTTTATTATTTGATATTAAGAATAAAAAATTTATTACTACTAATGTCAATGATTTAGATCAATTCTATGTAAAGGAAGATTGATATGGATAAATTAAATCAATTTTTTAAATCTAGGTATATACTTTCACTTACTAGTACTACTATTGATTTACCTGGTATTGTATTATGCGAAAATCATGATTATTTCTATGGATTGAATCTTGGCAGTTTGAATCCTTCTAGAATTGAATACTGGGCAAATAAGATCATTGATTACTATAAAGAAGATAAAGAATTTAAAAATATTCCTTATCATAAAGCTGAAGTATTTGATAATACTTTAATTCTTTATAAGAAGGAAAGAGAAACTGATCCTGAATATGGTTTAGTAAAAGTAGCTTCTTTGAAGTATGATTTTACTGACTATATTGTATTTGATCTTAATCGTAAGAAATTCTTTATCATTCCTAAATATATGATAGAATTACTTTTTGATGATATTACAGATCTTTATGATACTCCGATGTTTGATAATTAACATATAAAAAAGAGAAGGACAATTGTCCTTCTCTTTTATTTAATTTTTATACTGATTGAGAATTTCAGCATATGGTTTCTTGAGATCCTGAATATTGGAAAGGGCTTTTCTAAGTTCAGGTTGAATTGCCTGAAAGAGATAATTAGTTGCAGCATTCAAATTCTCTTTAATGACATCAAACTCAGGATTATCCGGAAGAAAATCAGTTCTTACATAATCAAGAAGCTGAATAGAAAGATTAAGAGAATCGATGGCAGACATAATCATACCTTCTTTCTGCTCATAATCTTTTACTAATGGACCATAGGTCATAAGATTCTGATTTCTTACTTTGGTATCGAGATTAGACATTTTTATCCTCCATTTCTAAGAATGCTTTAGTAGCATTCGCTTCTTTTTCTTTCTGAAATTGAAGATTCATCATATCATGAAAATCTTTTATTGCTTGTCTGGCAGATTTTAACTTATTCATAGTTTCAGCTGGTTTAAATTCATCAATAAAACCATCAAACTTGCTATTATAATTACTTTCAAGGGTATAACTGAAATACAGGTTTTTCATAGCAGAATCTAATGATTCTAAAACTTGAGAAAGATTTTCTTCTTGAAATTGGGAATAACTTTTCCCAAGTTTATCAAAATAAATTGGATCAAATGGATTGTTGATTTCCCGATTCATTTTGTCCTCCATTATATTTGACTGCATATACCTTTGATCTATCTTTGAGAAGTTCATTAAGTTCATTTAAAGACTTAAAGAACTTCTCGCAGAATTTCTTGAGTTCTCTATCGACTGGATGATTTAGATTGAGCTCCATTCTCTTTAGATCAAGATCAAGCATAGTCATATCGCCAAGTGTTTTTAAGGTTTGATCATATTCCCTAGAATAGATTGCAACTTGGTGATTGAGAATTGCTTGACAAGCATCTAAGTCTGGTGTTTCACCATTCATTTGCTGGTAGAAATGATACCGATCTTGCATGCTAAACTTTCTCCTTTCAAAAGAATTAACTTTGCAGCATCATAATCAGATAACCATAGTTCATTAATTGCCAAATGACGAGCAAAATATTCCTTAGCATCACTGCTAAGAGTATTCAGATAGGTATTACAAAGTTCTACAAAATTAATTTCTGTGGATTCTTTTGCTTTTGCTCGTTTGTTTCTCAAAGTGCGATAATACTTTACAAGAAGAAGTTGAGTTGAAAGATCGTATGCTTCAATAACCCAAAGAGTTTTATCTTTATAAAAGACTTTCTCAAGAGTAGTAAAGGCATTATCTAACCAGTCGTCTGCATGAAGATCTGTTGTAAGGAAATTCAAAGGTTTATAGATTTCTTTTACAAAGTCAGAAGTATATGGACTATTAATGAATGCAATGATATCTTTTAAGACTGTCTCCATGCAAGCCATCTGCTCACCTGGGGTTAACTTAGCAATATTCATTTTAATTCTCCTTTCATGAAAAGAAAATAAAAAGAGTGAAATTAATCACTCTTTTTATTTAAGACTTTATTGATTTGGTCATTCATATCAAATACAGATGCAATTTCACCGCATTCCGTTGATACCTGACGGAATCTATTAGTAAAAACTCTCATATATGCCATGAGCTCAGCAGAGAGTTCTGCCTCTTTCTGAGTTGCATACGTATTGGAAGGATCAACATGTTTACGGCGATATTCATCTACGAATTTTCGGTCAGTGAAGCTATCCGAATATAAATATGGGTGACCCATACAATTTGTAATAGTACATACCCAGCACCCATTAATAGGCTTATTAGTTTCTACAGTAGCAGCTGCAACGACCTTCTTATCAGATGGAGTCATTTTGATGATTGAGTATGTAATGCCATTTGCGGTAATCTGATTAATAAGTTTCATAATTTTATTCCTCCTCATTGTTATTACAATCACTACTAGTATCAATTTCTTTACCAATATATGTAGTAGTGAACTTGAAATGAGTATGTAATTGCCCGATGTTATAAATTTTATTTGTCAAGACATCATAGGCTTTACGATATGCCTTAAGTTGCGCATAGAGCTCCGCTTCATATCCAGTATCAAAATACTCAATATTGAAGCAGGGCTCACAACCAAAATCTACGCCAATGAGATCTAATAATCCTGGTACTTCATATTCAGATAGGCCAGTGACTAAAAGATATTTCTTACAGTCATTGTATCCTTTGATTGCTGAAATACGATCCAACTCAGAATTGGTGATTCTACAGAGATATGCTCTCTCATATGGTGATGTAAGTTCTTTAACAATGTCCATTAGTAGTTTCCCTCCTCAATAGTTTTAATTAGATACTGAATATCATCAAGATCATGCTGAATTCGAGCTTTCTTAGCGATTTTATTTTCGAGAGTATTAAATAGTACTCGATTTGCATAATGACGAGCTTTATAAGGATTCATCAATGCTAAAGGATCTTTACTGATAAGAAATTTTTGATGTAGATAATTTTGATATCTAGTCCTATTTTTGTAATATTTCTTCCAAGCTTCATGTATTTCTTTATCAATTTTAATTAATCGATCAGAAAGTTCTTTTTCTTTCTGTTTTAATTCTTCAAAATCTTCAAGTGTAAACATATTAGTTTTCCTCCTTATTCTTTTTAGCAGAGCTAAGTTTTTCCTGAATGATAATAAGTTCTTTCATTAGTTTATCACATTCTGCTTCAGCAGCTTTAAGTCTTCGATGACTATTGATTGCATGATTAGAAGAGTTTTCTGACATAACTGCAAGATTATGATTGGTAGCCAGAATTCGATCTTGATAACTCTTATAGATTTTAATAGCATCATTATACTCATCACGAAGCTGATCCATTTAATATTCTTTGCGCTTAAGCTGAGCTTTAAGAATTCCCTCACTTTCTTCAAGTCTCATTTTTGCATAATCACTAATATTTTCATCAGAAAGCAGCTCTTCTGCTTTATAGGTATCTACGACAACTCTCTCATCGAGGAACAAAGTATAGCCATCGATACCATCCGCAAACTTTTCTCGTTCATCAGGATTCGTCCACTCAATGATAGTTGTGCCGCCAAAGCAAAATCGTAACTCTGCCAAGATATCTTTAGTAGCATTCTCAGAATAAAATATTCTAATGGCTTCTACTGTACCATAAATGATCGGATTATAGTGATCGGGATCCCAAGTGATCTCAAGGCCATACCGCTTTTCATTTTCATACTTCTTATTCATTTTCTTCTCTCCTTTTAAATTTAAAATATAAGCATATCGATTTATTTATACTCATATAAATAATATACGGTTAAAAATAAAAATGATACTATAAAAAAGACAAAATTAATAGAGTAGCTCATGCTACCCTTATTTGATTTCTTATATTAATAGCTTCGTCATAGCTAACTGGTGGGTTAAGATATAATTCTTTTACCCATAATGATTCATGCTTATTTCTAGGTTTATGAACTTCCTTTCCAAGATTATTTAGTTTATATTCATAATCTCCTTTCACGTAACAATAGTCGAGAAAACAAATATCATTCTCAATTAGTTTGGTATAAAATAGGGTATAAAAATACAAATCCATTTGGTAAATAATACCAGGATTTGTACCTTGAATAACATGTGATCTCCAGGATTCCATGCTAGTTATACAGTCTAATATAAAATCTTTTTGATATATTGTATCAATATTATTAATTAGAATATTATACCATTTCTTAATCTTTCTATGCATTCTTTGAATTGAAGATTTTAATAATATTCTTCTAACTTCACCATTATTAGTTAAAATAAATTTAAATCCAAGAAATTTAATACCTTCAGAGATATTATAAACTCTACTCTTTTTATTATTTAATTTTAAACCAAAACCTTCTAATATATCAGTAATATCAGATAAGCATTTATATAAATATTCTCTACTGTCACTAATTAAATAAAAGTCATCCATATATCTTCCATAATATTTGATATGAAGTTCTTCTTTAATATAGTGATCCATTTCATTTAAATACCAAATTGCAAACCATTGAGATAATTCATGACCTAAGCATAATCCTTTATCATCTTCATGTGCAGCTCTTAATTCAATATCAAGTAATCTCTTTAATTGATTATCAATATTCAATCTGGATATTTTAGAGCGCAAAATAGGTAAAGAAATATTATCAAAATACTTCTTTACATCGCATTGTAATATATAAATATTATTTAAATCTCTTCCATAATTAATAAAAGCACCATTTAAAAATTCACTTAATCTATCTAATCCTGCTTTAGTTCCTTTACCTTTTCGACTTGCATAATTATCATAAATTAAAGTAGGTTCTACTAATGGCTGAATTACATGATTTACTAATAAACCTTGTATAATTTTATCAGTAAAGTGATTTGCACGAACAACTCGCATTTTAGGTTCAAATATTGTAAATTCATAATCTTTACCAGGTATATAAGAATTCTGTAATATAGATTTTCTAAGTTTCTCTAAATTATATAAAGATTCTTTAGAAAACTTAATTACATTGGTATGATTTCGTTTACCTTTAAGTGCAATGCGGAATTGTTCATTCATGTATTCCTCAGTAAATACTTGCTTAATTCTTATCATAGCTATTTCTCTCTTTCTCATTTTTTATTTAATATATATAATGCAATAGATTTATTAATACATAATCAACAACAAAAGAATGCAATAATAAGCCGTCATTATATTCTATTTAGTATTATTTTTCATAATACAAAGATTAATTTCTCCATATAAAGATATATTACTTTATTACTAAAGCAGTTGTCATATCTTTATATTCAGGGGGCGAGCCCGTTGTTGCCATTGTACGCATTGTTGTTGTTGCCGATCGAACCGTCGTTGTTGACATTACGCACGTTGTTCGAATTAGAAGGATTCGCGCTTTTTAGTAGAAACTAACCTTATATATTATGTTATACTTTTTCTTTATTTAGAACATATTTCTTCCATCGAGTAATTCTATGATGCAATTCATGTAATTTATTAGCAATATATGTTGCCTTTCGAGCATCTATAATTTCATTATATGCCAATTGATCAAGATGCTGAATTAAAATTGTTGTATGAGTATATGCTTCATCTAAGCATTGTATTTTCTCAGAATTATATTTTGTGTCATCAGCACGAAAAAGTGCATAATACACATTTCCAGTATCAGATATTAATTGATTTTTCAAAGTATTGACATATTCTTTACTGCATCCAAGAGGAACTTTATACTTTTTAATTTTATAAATATCATTTTGAATATCATTTGCTAATGGTAAAGCCGCAATAATACTTTGAGAATTGTGATGATGATTTCTCATTTTTTATACCTCATTTTTATTATATTTTATATCTATATAATGGTTTAGATATATAAAATATTTAATTTGCCCACTAAACGATTGTTTAGTGGGCAAATATTTTAAACCTAAGGTCTAAGATTAGCCCTCGAAAAGTTTCGGAGGTATCCTCAACTCTTTCGAGGGAGACAAATGCAGGGGGCGAGCCCGAAGTCGCCATAGTACGCATAGTAGTAGTAGCCGAACGAACCGTCGTGGCTGACAATACGCACGCAGTTCGAATCAGAAGGATACGCGCTGCTTGTCCAATACCACCAGTTACCAGAGGAATTATTTACT
>ERZ1034992.77-NODE-77-length-64982-cov-5.814238_pt1 | contig 64982 bp, 54 predicted proteins | sample MGYA00520695_ERZ1034992 | MGnify/ENA primary metagenome ERZ1034992 (study PRJEB33766, sample SAMN09781778) | gut metagenome | biome: gut microbiome | host: Homo sapiens | place: Madagascar | study: EMG produced TPA metagenomics assembly of the PRJNA485056 data set...
AACATCAAATAAAAAAAAGCGGCAAAGTGCAAAAAAACGAAAGTTTGTCTCCCCTAATCCGGCGAAAGGGAACAAAAACGTAAGTTTTGGCAGCCAGATGAACGGTTTCTGAAAAACGGCAGAGGAATGCGCGTCCCGAATCCGGATGAAAACAGCAAACCCGGCATCCCCGAAAGGAAACCGGCTTTGTTGAAAAATACAGACGGAAAAACTCAATCTTCCAGTTTGGACAAATCTTCCGGAGGATTGTTTCTGCCGTCATCCTTGCGGTTCTGTCCGCGGCGGACCTTGTACTTTTCCGGATAGACAACATTCACGTCTTCATGGGGACAGGAAACGGTCCGTCCGGTATCGTCCAGCTGAACCACGACTTTCTGGGTCAGCAGATTGCGGTCGATGATATGCCCGCGTCCTTCCTTGCATTCGCAGCAGTCGCCGCGCCGGGGCATGGTCTTTTCCAGTTCCAGATATCCTTCATGCTCATATTTCAGACAGCATTTGAGGCGGCCGCACATGCCGGAAATCGTAGACGGAGTCAGAGATAAATCCTGCTCCTTCGCCATTTTCACATTGATGGAAGCAAACTCCGTCAGGAAAGAACAGCAGCAGAGTTTGCGTCCGCAGATGGAAAGACCGCCGATGATGGCAGTTTCATCCCGAACCCCGATCTGACGCAGTTCAATCCGGGTGTTCAGAGCGGCGGAAAGCTGTTTGACCAGTTCCCGGAAATCGACACGCCCTTCCGCGCTGAACTGAATCGCCAGCAGTTTGTTGTCAAAGGAATAGTGTGCGTTGATCAGTTTCATCGACAGATTCAGTTTCTCGATATGCTGTGCGGCAGTCCGCATGGCAGATTTGGAACGCATGAGGTTTTCATTGGCTTTGCTCTGGTCTACCACGGTCGCCTTGCGCTGAATGCGCGGAATCTCCGCCTTCTTTTCGGAGGGCGGCCCGCTGTGATGCACCTCTTTGCGTTCGGCGTCAGGATTGTACGGAGTACGGGAAGAACCGACAATCTGACCGTAATCCAGAAAGAAATCCTTGCGGATGACGCACCAGTCGCCGGACTTCAGCGCAAGCGAATCATCGCCTCTGGCTTTGTACTTGAAACCGTTGTCAAGCAGTATATCATAAAGAAATTCCATTGATTATCTCCATTTCGGACTTGAAAGGTTGACTCTTTGAAAGTAAAATACACCAACTAAAGACGGTTTTCAATAAAAAATATGCAAGAATGAGTTTTTTTTAACGGAACTTGTGCCGGAAAAGAAAAGGATTGTCGGGAAAATGGCTTCTCATGATAAGAATCTGATTACCTGCGTGGAGTTCGGGACCCATTCGGTCAAGGCATTGCACGGAACCCGCGACAAGGCGGGCAACCCCGTAGTGCTGGGGATCGGTCAGGTTCCGTCCGACGGCGCAGTCTGCAAAGGAGAAATCGTACAGATGCGGCAGGCCGCCGCCGCATTGGAAAAAGCTCTCGCCAGCGCGGATAAATCCGCCGGCATCGTCAGCGAACGCCGCAATGTCTACTGCATCGTCAACGGACCGGGCGTAACCTCCAGACAGGGCGAAGGACAGGTCATCATTTACGATGAGGACCGCAAAATCCGGCGTTCCCACATTCAGGAAGCGGTCAACAAGGCTCAGAGCCTCGCACTGCCCGCGGAACAGGTATACCTGAGTTCCTTTGATTCTTTTTTCCTGCTGGACTCCCGTACCCGGGTGCAGGACCCCGAAGGGCAGACCGCCTCGCGGCTGGAAGCCTTTCTGCATATCTTCTCCGCCTCCCGCAATCAGCTGGAAACCACCCGCGACATTTTGCGCGAACTCGGTTTTGAAGACCGTATTGAGTTTGTGTTCGCGCCGGTCGCCGCCGCTTACGGCGTTCTGCAGGAAGAAGAAAAAAATGACGGAGTTCTGCTCATCGACATGGGAGCGGGAACCACCACTTATATTGTCATCCGCCGCGACGGCATTCTTGCCAGCGGCATCCTGCCGATCGGCACGGAAAATATCGCCAATGATCTCTCCATCGGACTGGATCTGAGCATTGAGCAATGCCGCAAAATGCTGATTGACCAGACCCTTTCCCGGAAAATCAAAAACGGCGAACCGTTCATTGACGCCGGCGGTCCGGTCAGCGGAACCAAACGCAAAATTCCCGTGGGTTCCTTTGAACGCATCATGGACTTGCGCCTGCGGGAAATCTATTCCATCCTGCGCGAACGTCTGGACCCGCGCACCTATGCGCCGCAGACGGAATGCGGCATCGTTTTCTGCGGCGGCGGAGCCCTGATCCCGTCCGCACGGAAAATTCTGGGGGAAGATATGCGTATGCCGGTACGGCCGGGCATTCCGTTCGGACTTTCCGGAGCCATGAGCGACCTGGAAACTCCGGTACGGCATGCGGCTCTGCTGGGTCTGCTCAAATATGTAACCGCCGCCGAAGCCGACCGCGGCAGCGCAGGCAGCCGCTTCGGTGATGCGCTGGAGGATTTCGGCGAAAACCTCTTCAAAAAGGTCAAGGATCTTACCAGGGTGTTCAAAATATGAATGAAAATCCGGAAATCAATACTGTTGCTTCCGTTCCGGCAGCTCCGGCGGAAACTCTCCCCCCGAAAAAGATAATCGTCGTCGCCCTGGGCGGCTGCGGCGCAAAAACTCTCAACGCGTTTGCCGCCCTGCCGGGCATCGACGGAATTGACACTCTGCTGCTGGAAACCGACAAGGAATCCGCCGCACAATGCAAAGCCGCACAGATTCTCCGCACTGTGGCAAACTGGGCGGCAGACACCGGGCTCGGCTGCGGCGGCGATCCCATGAAAGGGGAACGCGCCTTCGCCCGCGAACGGGCGAAAATCACCAGCCTGATTTCCGGGCATGATTTCGTCATTGTAACCGGCGGTCTCGGCGGCGGCACTGCCACTGGCGGTGTCCGCACCATTGCCAGTGTCATCCGCAATCTTTCCATTCCCGCCGTGTTCATGCTGACAACGCCGTTCTCCTTCGAATCCTACACCCGGCGCAACCGGGCGGAACAGTGTCTGCTGGACCTGCGCGATGTTACCGAAGCTCTGGTTCCGCTGCCGAATGACCTTCTGTTCTCCACTCTGCCGCCGGATACCGAAGTCGAACCGGCTTTCGAAAAAGCGGCGGCAGAACTGGCGGCATCCATTTTCGGCGTGGCGGAACTGTTCCGCAGCCGCAAACTGATCGGTCCCGATTACGCCGAGTTTTCCGCAACTCTCAAAAAAGCAGGCAACACCTGCGCTTTCGGCAGCGGACGCGCTTCCTCGGAAGACGGGCTGGACCGCTGTTCTCTGGCACTGGAACGGATGCTGGAATCCCCGTTCCTCGGCGGTGTGGACCATCTGGGTTCCTGCGGTGCGCTGATTGTCTCCATGGTCGGCGGAGATCTGCAGCTGGCGGAGATGAAACGCGCTCTGGAAAATCTGGCGTCTCTGCTTCCCGCCGGAATTCAGGTCTCCGCCGGAGCTGCCGTCAACCCTGCTTATAAAGGACGTGTCCAGCTCAGTGCGCTGGCGGTTCATTATCACCAGCTGCGCGAATCGGAACGCCCGGAACATACGCAGGAATCCCTGTGGAATTCTACTCCGACGGCATCATCCGGTCCGGTCGGAAAGAACACCTTTGAACAGGGATTGCTGGATCTGCAGAGCTATTCCAAAGGAATCTTTTCCAACTGTGCTCCGGTCAAATACAAAGATGAGGATCTGGATATTCCGACCTTCCAGCGGCGGGGCGTTGTCATCGACAAAGGCAGCACAACCAAATGATCCGGAATCTCCTGACATCTGCTCTGCTCCTGGGACTTGCCGCCGGATGCTCACCCGAAGTCCCGTTCGAGACCCTGCCCAAAACCGACGCCGCCCTGATCCGGAAATATGCGGAAGACTCCGTGCGTCTTTTTCCCGGCAGACATTCCGGCTCGCCCTCCATTGCCCGTTATGCGGAATGGATTCGCGCAACGGCGGCGGAATCCGGAAAATTCAAGGTCTCCGTGCTGCCGTTCCGGGAACAGACGCCTGCCGGAGAAATCGAATTCCGCAACATCACGGCGGAAATTCCCGGACGCTCCCGGGAATGGGTTCTGGTCGGCGCACATTACGACGCCAAACGGTTCCTGACCCTCCCCGGTTTTCAGGCCGCCAATGACGGCGCTTCCGGAGTCGCCGCCCTGCTTGCCATGATCCGGGCTCTGGAAAAATATCCGGAGAAACCGCCATTCTCCCTGCGTTTCGTCTTTTTCGACGGCGAAGAATGTCTTTACCAGTATAATGAACGGGACGGTCTGCACGGCAGCCGCTTCCTCGCGGCGGAATGGGCAAAAAACGGCGAACTCAGGAACTGCCGAGCCATGATCCTGCTGGATATGGTCGGCGACCGGGATCTGAACCTGACTCTCCCCGCCGACACACCGTCATCCCTGCTGAATCTGCTGAAACGCATCACGGAAAAACATCTGCCGACGCTGCGGTACAGCAAACTGGAATACAACATGCTGGATGACCATGTTCCGTTTCAGAAACAGGGCATCCCTGCCATTGACCTGATCGATTTTGATTACGGTCCGCAGAACAGTTACTGGCATACCGCCGGAGATACCCTGGACAATATTTCCGCGGAAAGCATCAGGACAGTTGCGGATCTGGCTTTTGCGCTGATCTGGAACGCGCCATCCAAATAAAAAAGAAAGACCGGTCTGCGGTAATAATTCCCTGCAAACCGGCTTCCCTCTCTCTCCGGAAATAACCTGTTACGGACGCACCCAGCGCGGCTTCCCGGCAATCCAGGTTTCCAGCACTTTCCATTCGGAATCCATGATCACCAGATCCGCCTCGTAACCCGGTTCCAGACGTCCGCGTTTTCCAAGGTTCAAGGACTGCGCCTGATTCCAGGATGTGCTTTTGACAGCTTCCTTCGGCGGCAGGCCCGTAACCCGCAGTACCCGCCGGAAACCGTCGTCGTACAACCCGGTGCTGCCGGCGACCCTGCCGTTTTCCAACGTGGCTCTGCCGTTTTTCACAAACACCGGCAAGCCGCCCAGCGAATATTGACCGTCCGGCATTCCCGCCGCACGCATGGCGTCCGTGATGATCATGACACGCTCCGGACCTTTCAGCCGGAAGATGATGTCGATCATTTCATCGCAGAGATGCACGCCGTCGCAAATCGTTTCCACAAACACATCCCCCGAACGCAGACCACCGCCCACAAAGCCGAATTTCAGATGATGCATCGGCGTCAGCACATTGCAGAAATGCGTCAGATGCTTCATGCCCGCCGCGCGTGCCGGTTCAAAAAGGTTGTACTCCGCCAGCGAATGCGCCCCGGACGGCATGATGCCGAGTTTGCGCAGTCTGCGGATGAATTCCAGGGCGCCGGGCAGTTCCGGCGAAAAGGAAACTTTCCGCACCGGGCAGATGTCATTCCATTTCTTCACCAGTTCAATATCCGGATTCCGCAGAAATTCCGGATTCTGCGCGCCCGCACCTTCCGGCGCGATGAAAGGCCCTTCCAGATGCACGCCGAGCAGCCGCGCTCCGTCCGTGTTGTTCCGGCGGTAGTCTTCCGCACAGCGGCAGGTCCGGCTGATGTCTTCCTCGCTGAGCGTCAGGGTCGTAGCCAGAAATCCGGTAACGCCTTCCGACAGTTTTCCGCAGCCGATGGTATGGAATGCATCCGGCGTGGCGTCGGAAAAATCCATGTTGCCGCGTCCGTGACAATGAATGTCGATGAATCCGGGCAGCACACTTTTTCCGGTCAGATCATATACCTTGTCGGCAGCGGGCGGTTCCTCGCCGGGAAAAACAATCCGGTCCACTTTGCCGTCATCCAGCAGCAGGGAGGCGGTCAGGTCAAAATCGGGTGTAACCAGACGGCAGTTGCTCAACAGCGTCTTCATGACAGCCTCAGCCCAGGGTGATTTCGTCGGCAGTGTAAATGATTTCGGAATCCTGGTGCGTCAGCAGGTAGGACGCCGGAAGTTCCGAAGTCGGCTGGTCAAGATGTTTCATCACCGTCAGAGGTTTCGCCTGTTCCGGAAAACACGCCAGCAGCAGAAGTTTTCCCGCGGCGACAATCGGCTTCATGCCCATGGAGACCGCATGACGCGGCACCAGTTTGTCATCGTTTCCGGCGGTCAGACGGGAGTTGGTGGCAATCGTCATGGCTTTGAGAGCGACAATCCGGGTCGGCAGTTCCGCAAACTGTTCCGCCGTGATTTCATCCTTGCTGACCGGTTCGTTGAAAGCGATATGCCCGTTGAACCCGATGCCGAGCAGCTGAAGATCAATGCCGCCGGCAGCAGCCAGTTCCGCATCGAATTTTTCCGGGGCAACCGGATCCGGAAAATGAATGTGATCCTCGGTCAGTCCCAGCGAAGGATCAATATGGCGGAACAGATTTTCGTGCATGTAAGTGTAATAACTCAGCGGATGATCATGCGCGACCGGTTTGCCGTCAATCACGTATTCATCCAGATTGTACGTGTAGAGCTTGGAAAGATCGGTTCTGTTTTCGTTGAACATTTTCGCCAGAGCCGGATACAGTTCCAGCATGGTGTTCCCGGTTGCCAGACCGAGGTTGAAACGTTTGCCCTGGGCGATTTTCGCGGCAACTGCGTTATAGATGATTTCCGCACCCATCCGGCTCATTTCATGATAATCCTTGACTGACGTCCATTTCATTTGAACTACTCCTTGTTTGATGGTTTAGTAACGCGTGTTACTATATTATATCACATCCTGACGGAGTGTCAATACCGAATTTGGAAAAATTCAAAAAAAAGACGCTGCACAATAACAGCGTCTCGTCATTTCAGCGGAAAAATCAGAACTTCACATCCGGAACCTGTTCAACCGCCTGACGCCCCTTCGGAGCTTCAAAATACTCCCGTTTTTTCAATTCCAGTCCGGCGGCGAACAGGGACCCTGGAAAACTCCGGATCGCGTAATTGAACTCTTTCGCCGCCCTGTTGTAATTCATCCGCGCCACGGCAATCCTGTTTTCCGTGCCGGCAAGTTCATCCTGCAGACGCAGAAAACTGCTGTCCGCTTTCAGAGTCGGGTAATTTTCCGCAACAGCCAGCAGACGTCCCAGTGCGCCGTTCAATCCGGCTTCCGCTTCGGCTTTCTGCTGCGGTCCGGACGCGGAAAGCAGACGCGAACGCGCCGCAGCCAGTTCCGTGAAGATCTTTTCTTCATGCTTGGCGTAGCCCTTGACCGTATTGACCAGATTCGGAATCAGATCCGCGCGACGCTGCAGCTGGTTTTCAATCTGGCTCCAGTTCTCGTTGACCGTTTCGTCCAGCCGGATCAGTCTGTTTTTCGATAAAACGACAAAGAGTGCCGCAACGATCACGGCGATGACGACACATCCGACAACGATCCATACATTTTTCATGATTTATCTTTCCTGTTTTTAAGTTGTATTCTGACTTCTGTTCACCAGCGGGAAGAAGCGCCGCCTCCGCCGCCGGAACCGCCTCCGCCGCTGTAACCTCCGCCGCTGTAACCGCCGCCGCTGTAGCCTCCGCCGGAACTGCTTCCCCTTCCGGTTCTGCCCGGCTTCACAAAAATACTGATCAGCAGAACCATTATCACTACAGCCAGCTGCGAATAGAATGACCAGTCAACCTTCTGTTCTTCCGGTGGAGCGATCTTCTCCAGCTGCGTTTTTTTTCCGGTGATGAAATCCTCCATGCTGCCGACCGCGTGGACAATGCCGTCCGCATATTTTTTCTTCCGGAAATATGGTCCGAGCCCGCGGAGGATGTCTCCGGCACGGGCATCATTCACCACGCCTTCCCAGCCGTAACCGATTTCCAGCCGCATTTGCCGTGAATCGGGAATCAACAGCAGAACGGCTCCATTGTCTTTGCCTTTCATTCCGATTTTCCAGGTATTGAGCAGGGCAAGACCGGCTTCTTCAATGGAAACATCCTTCAACGGCGGAAGCAAAGCCACGGCAAGCTGTCCGCCGGTGGCTTCTTCAAACGTCTTGATGCGTTTTTCAATCAGAGTGCGGTCTTCCCCATTCAGCGTTCCGGTTTTATCGACAACACGCCCGGTCAGCTCCGGGACGTCAAACGCCCCTGCCGACAGGACACAGGCAAAAGTCAGGATCAATGCGAATATAGAACGCATGAGCGGCTTTCTCCTTCAGAAGGTTGAGTTCAAAAAACCCGGACTTTGCGGGGAGCCAGTTTCTTCTCGGCTTCCGCTTTCATAGTCCGTTCCACTTTGAGAGTCTGCAAAAGCGGCAGAGATTCCGCAACCGACAAATCAAAACCGTCGCATTCGGCATTCAGCGAACGCAGATTCCGGCATTTGCCGACCGCTGCGAAATTCGCAATTTTAGTTCCGTCCAGGTTCAGTGTTTTCAATTTTTCCAGAGATCCGACCCAGGTCAAATCCACCGTCTTCTTCGATTTCGGATTCACGCTCGACAGATTCAGGTCTTCCAGCGGAGAAGCGGCAAGAACTGCCAGTTTCGCTTCGTTCTGGATTTCAGTTCCGGACAGCGATAGTTTTTTCAGAGGAGCTTTGCTCAATCCATCCGCAAACTGCGCAACATCAACCGTATGACGCATTCTCCAGATCTTCAGCTCTTCCAGCGCGGCACAGCGGCCAAGCGGTTCATAAGATTTATAGGTCTCGGCGAAAATCTGAAGTTTTTTCAGTTTCGGCAGCTGCGGCGCCCAGGACAGATCATCCATCTGCGACAATCCGGCATGAACGTCTTCCAGCGTCTTGATCGAGGCCAAGGCATTGTAATCCCTGATCCGTTTCGTCGCGTAAATCATAATCCGTTTCAAGGTTTTCGATGCAGACAGGGGGGCCAAGTCCAGATCGGACGAACCATACAAGTTGAGGTAGTTCAGTTTCGGCAGTTTCGCCACCGGAGCAAGATCAAGACCGTAGACATATTGCAGTGCCACCGTGCCCAGCAACGGGAGAGCGGACAGAGCGGACAAATCCACGGGACCGCCGTTATAGGACAGATTGAACGTCCGCAATCCGCCGCAGTTTTCGATTCCGGCAGCCGATTTGAACGTCGCCGGAGCATGACTGATTTCAAGACTCCGCAGACGGGTCAGCCTGGAACAGAAACTCAGATCCGCAGACACGAATCCCACTTTCTTCAGAGAAAGCTGTTCCAGCGCGGTGCAGTCGCCCAGAGCCGACACATCCTTCACCAGCGGCGTTTTTTCCAGGGTCAGCCGGGTTATTCCGCCCAGTTTCTTCAGCGGAGCCAGCGAAGTCAATGCGGGACAGTCCTTGATGGAAAGCTGGATGGACTGAAAGTTGCTGAATTTCTCCGCCGCCAGCGCCAAATCCGCATCGGAGCATTTTTTCAGTTCCAGCGAAATTCTCCGGAAGGTACCGCGTTTTTTCTGAAAATCGGCTATCGCCTGCGAAATGTTCTGTTCCGTCAGAGCTTCGTCAAAACTGATCCGGCTTCCGGAGACCTGAATTTTTGCCCAGCATGGAACCGCCGACAGGGCGGCGGCGAGCAGGACCAATAATTTTCCGTTCATAAGAGAGCAATCCTTTCTTGTGCGTCTTTTATTCTGTTATGCGGCAGCCGCGGCTGCTTTGCGTTTCTTCGCTTCATTGCGCTTCCTGATCAGGAACACCAGTCCGGCAATACCGATCACGATCAGCGGCACTGCGATCAGCGGACGGTAGAACAGCCAGGCAACGGCGATCGTGAACAGCGTGCAGGGCATGGCAATCAGGAAGGACACCAGGGAAGCCCCCGCCCCGATCAGATCGCCGACCAGCGGAATCACGTCCGCCAGGACGGAAAGCGGACGCAGCACCATGCCAAGTCCGATATACATCAGCAGGAATCCGGCAATGCGCAGGATCCATGTCATGACGCTGTTGGATTTCTGTGCGCTCTGGAACATGGCATCCGCACTCTTGAGCGAATCCGTCATCAGCAGAATCGTGCCATCCTTGACCGTGAACGGACTGAAAGTCTGTCCCTGCTGTTTCGCCACCACACTCACGTCGTGCGGAACGACACTGGCATACGTGACCCGGACATCGCCGATCTCCTGCGTTCCGAATGCCCGTTCGACCGCCGGGGAATCATCCTGAGGCTGTTTTCCCGGAACATGATAAATATAAATGACATTGTCCCTGACATATCCTTTGCGTCCGCCGGTCAGCTGGTAATCCGCCGGCAGTTCATGAGGTTTGGACTGGCCGATCATGCCGATCATGTTCTCCGGCAGCTGGAACGCGCCCAGTTTCACATCGCCCGCCTGCCATTTCTGCGCAGCAAACGGGAAAATCTCCGGATTATCATGACCGGCTTCCTTGAAACCGGCGGACGGGATCAGCTTGTCGCTCCAGGTTTTTTCATAAGTGTAAACCGTCGTCTTTTTTTCTCCGCCGCCCAGCTTCTTTTCCGTTTTGCTGGAACTTTTTTCGCTCCACTGATACATTTCAACTTTGCGGATCAGCCGAATCCCCTTCACGCTGATTCCGAATTCCGGGTCGGTCAATGTCGCGTCGGAAACCAGTTTCCCGGAGACATGCACCAGTTTCCCTTCGTTTTCCGGCAGAACCTTGTCTGCTTCCACTGAAATCACCGAGGCAGCCCCCGCAGCCAGCGTCTGCGCCCGTTTCACCGCGCGTCCTTCATTCCAGAACAGCAGCGGGAATGCCACAATGAACAGGACGATCCCTGCAAACACTCCCTTGATTGCACCGCCCAGCCGGGCGAAATACGACGTTTCCTGAACTTCTGTTACAGCCATAGCAATACCCTTTCTCTCTTCAATTGTTGACGGCTTGAAGCTCGCACTGTAAGTGCCTGTATTGGGTATTAATATAACATATTTTCGCAAATTCAAGCAGAAATAAAGAAAAATACCGTTTTTTTCAGGGACGGTAAAACAGGTATGTAGACAGCAAATCTGCCTCAAATGCACTGCCGGTTTGCGGAAATTTTCCGGAGAGCAGCTGTTTTTCCCAGTCGCACAGCATACGCCACACCTCGTCCAGGCGCACCGTATACTCATGCGGAAACTCCGCCGAAGTAATGCCGGACACATCCGAACGGACCGTCCAAAAAATATTCCGGCACAAAGTGCGGATATGGATCAGTTTCAATTCAGCCGGTTCTATTTTTTCCGGTACGCGTCCCCGCGCCGCCAGACAGCAGAAGGTAGGAATCACACTGTTGAAAAACGGACGGGCGCACGGACCGAAGGTGTTGGGCATCAGCAAGGTTGTAAAAGAATTGCCCGTGCGGTCCGCCCACTGTTCCAGCAGTTCACGGGATTTCCGTTTGGATTCGTGATACGGCAGCGGGCGGTTTTCATGCGTGGTTGACGCCAGATAAACATGCACCCGGCTTCCCGTCCGTTCCAGAGCGGCGATCAATGCGGACGTCAGCGCAAGATTGGTCTTCAGCAGATATTCTCCGTCCTCGTGACGGCTCAACCCGGCAAAATGCACAATGGCATTGCAGTTCGTCACAAAGCGATCCATTTCCTGCGGACAGCTGAACGCCGAACGCGGACAGACTACATAACGGTAAGGTTCACCCGTCATTTCAATCCAGCGCAGAAACGCACTGCCGATAAACCCTTCCGCCCCCGTAATCCCGATAATCATAGAAGTATTCTCCATAAAAAACGAGCCCGGCATTCCACGCAGGAAACCGGACCCGTTCAGTTTTTTCAATAAAGAAGACAGCGGTTATTTTGCCGCATCCTTGTCGGCTGCCGCTTCATCTTTCGCAACTTCCGCCATGTCGGCAAGCGAGACGTTTCCTTCCACGCGGCCGTCATCCAGATCATTGTCTTTCTTGCTTTCCAGACGGCGGAACAGTCTGCACAGGTCAACCGAACCGCCGATCGTGAACCACACCGTCGAGACCACCGCCACGATACCGGGAACCAGCAGCATGGTAATGTGGAACTTGATCGCCCACCAGTGATCCGGCCAGCGGTAGAACGCGTTCCAGACGATAATCAGGATGAAGCAGATGCCGAAGGACCAGACGAAGGACCAGATGAACACGCTCCATGCCAGAATCTTGTCGCCTTTGGTATACTGGGAGTCGATACCGAGGATACGGCTGAGGATCACGCGCGGATTCCAGCTCCACTTCGGCATATCCAGTTTGTGTTCGCCCGCGGCGTAGGTCCCGCGGTGCAGCATGCGGTCCATGTTGAACGGCTTGCGGCAGGTCAGCAGAGAAAACGCGAAGTACAGAATAATCGCAATCACCATGGACAGGAAGTAGATTTCCTGCGAGTTCACCGGGAATTTTTCCGGCGTAACATTCCACACGATGTACGGGTTGAACGGCTTGGAAACCGCATGGAAGAACGCGGTGATTCCGTCCACCCAGCCCATTCTTTCCAGGAACGGATACAGATGTTTTGCCCAGGTCTGCTGGCAGACAATGCCGCCCACCGCGAGGATGGAGCCGGACGCCAGAGCGGCAAACGCTCCGGCAGTCGTGCCGCGTTTCCAGTACAAGCCCAGCACGATGACCGGTCCCGCACCGCCCAGCCAGATGGCGCCGGTGATGGCGAAGAACATCAGAATGTAGTCCATCTGTGCGAAGAAGAACGAGAACAGGAAGGCGAACGCCGCGACACCCGCGATAATCCAGCGCAGCAGGCTCAGCTGCTGGTGCGGAGTGAACGGCTTCTTGCGCAGCGGCAGAATGATGTCCTGCACAATGATGCTGCCCCAGGAGTGCATGTAGGTTGTATCCGTGGAAAGCATCAGGAAGATCAGCAGAGCGCAAAGCACACCGGTGATACCCATCGGCAGCATTTCACGCAGGGCAACCGGGACCAGCATCTGATGATAGATCGTGCCGATGGTCTGAGCCGTTCCCTTGTCCACCGTGGCAACGGCAGCCTGAGTGGCGTCTTTATACAGGGTCGGGTCCAGCGGCTTGGTCAGATCGACATTGGCGAAGGTCTTGTTTTTCGCCAGAATGCCTTGCATTTTCGGGGTCAGCGTCCCGTCCTTGGTCATGGCGGCAACGTCTTCGCGGATGGGGTCGAAGCGTTTTTCATGCGCCATTTCCTCCATGGTCTTGGCAGTCAGCTGCGTATTGACCACATCGGCGTCTTTCTTGAAGTCCTTATGCGTCATGTAAGTGAACGCGGCGACGGCAAGCAACACGATCATCATCGAGGAGAAACCGGCGCGCCAGGTGCCCAGCAGCGCACCCATTTTCTGTTCGTGCGCATTGGCGGCGGCGGCGTTGTAGCCCTGCGTTCCGCTCCATGCCATACGGTTGAAGACGGAACTGAAGATACCGACGAACACGTAGAACAGGTTGAAGGTGCGGAGGTTTTCAATGTCATAAGGATTCAGCATGCTTTCGCCCGGCGCACGGTTCATCAGAGCGGGAACCATTTCGTTGTTCCAGGAAAAACGGTAGAAGATGTAGGCAACGATAATTGCGTACAGCGGATAGGAAACCAACCCCTGCACACAGTCGGTAACCATGATGGTGATCTGTCCGCCCATGGTCACAATCCAGACCGCCATGCCGAGGAAAATCAGCATCAGCAGACCGAATGTCGAAAATTTCCAGCCGCCGATATAGAAATGAACCGGCAGGTTCAGGAAGTACATCATGCAGCGCGCACCCACGGCAGGGAAAATCGCGTAGTTGATCACGCCGGAAATGGATTGCAGAATTGCCGCAAAAATACGGAAGGAACGGTTGTAACGGATTTCGAAAAACTGACCCATGGTCAATGCTTTGGTTTCACGGAAACGGTAAATGCAGTATCCGGTCAACGCCATCAGCAGTCCCAGCGGAGCGGAGATCGCACTCCAGAAACTGACGGCGAACCCGCAGGAATAATACATTTCCCACATGGCGACCAGAGAAATCAGTCCCATGCTGGCTTCGCCGCTCGCCACGCAAATGACGTAACGGCCCGCCACGCGGCTGGCTGCCAGGAAGTCCGCCACGCTGCGGACATACTTCTGTGACTTCATCCCGATCGCGAACACCACGATGACCGGAATGAATACGATGATCCAATCTAACCAAAACATTTTTTTCCGTTCCTCTTCTTTTTTAGTTTTTGTTAATTTTTTTGCTGCTTATTTTTTTTACAATAACAGTATTCAGGCTGATTTTCAAGTGTTTTTTCTGTTTTTATTTGATAAAAAAACACTTTTGGGTTATCAAACGTCGGCAAACTGTGCCATTTTGACCCGGCGGCCGGAGATTTTCCCAATGCGGAATCAGTCAGCCGTCACTCGCTGAACAGCCAGGTGGAAAGATAACGCTCTCCGTTGTCCGGCAGCAGTACGACAATGCGTTTTCCTCCGTATTGCGGCTCTTTGCTGAGTTCCAGCGCCGCAAACAACGCCGCGCCGGAGGAAATCCCGATCAGCAGTCCTTCTTTGGCTGCGGCTTCCCGCGCCGTCCGCCCGGCATCTTCCGCCGAGATCGGCATGACCCGGTCTATGATTTTCGTGTCCAGTGTTTTCGGAATGAAATTCGCGCCGATGCCCTGCAGTTTGTGCGGACCGGCTTTCCCGCCGGAAATGATGGGACTGTCCGACGGTTCCACGGCAATCAGCTGAAGTTCCGGATTGTGTGCTTTAAGCCCTTTCCCTACGCCGGACAGTGTGCCGCCGGTTCCGACACCGGCAACGAAGGCATCCACTTTCCCGCAGGTATCGCGCCAGATTTCTTCGGCGGTATGAGTAACATGATAAGCGGGATTGGCAGGATTCTCAAACTGCTGCGGAATGAAGGAACCGGGATTCTGCGCCTGAAGCTCTTTGGCTTTGGCAATGGAACCTGCCATGCCTTCCGCACCGGGCGTCAATACAATCTTGGCACCGTAAGCCGCCAGCAGTTTGCGGCGTTCAACACTCATGGTTTCGGGCATGGTCAGGATCATCCGGTAGCCCTTGACAGCCGCGGCGACAGCCAGTCCGATTCCGGTATTGCCGCTGGTCGGTTCAATAATCAGACCGCCCGGCTGGAGTGTGCCGGATTTTTCCGCCGCTTCAATCATCGCCAGACCAATCCGGTCCTTCACGCTGCCGCCGGGATTGAAATACTCGACTTTGGCAATCACTTCCGCCTTGCCGGTGTTCAATTTCTGAATCCGGACCAGTGGGGTATTGCCGATAGTCTCCAGAATGTTCTGTGCGATTTTTTCCATGATGACCGCTCCTCTTAAAATTGAAATTCCAGCTGGGACGCCTGCTCCGGTGTTTTTTCCGGAACAGCGGCGGGATGAATCTTATCCAGCTCCTTGAGAATGCTTTTGAGTTCGAAACGCTCGGCAAGAGCGCGGATTTGTCCGTAATCCGGTGCAGCTTTGTCAAAACTTGCCTGATCCAGCGGAGCTTCAAAATTCAGCGTAATCAGTTTCCGGTTGAGTGCAAGAATATCTTTCGCCGCGGAAATTTTTTCCCGAAGAGATTCCCGCTGGACAATTTCCGGATTTGCCAGAATCGCATCCAGTGAACCATGTTCGGAAATCAGTTTGGCGGCAGTTTTCGGTCCTACGCCTTCCACTCCGGGAATATTGTCCGAGGCATCCCCGATCAGCGCCAGATAATCCACGATGCCGGACGGCGGTACCCCGAACTTGGCGAGAGTTGCCGCATCATCCCGGATCAGCAGCCCTTTGCCGTCCTTGTCCGGAACCAGCATGTTCACCCGTTCATTGACCAGCTGGGACAAATCTTTGTCGGAGGACAGAATCAGCACTTTCCGGTCGGTCATGCGCACGGCGGCGCATCCGATAAGATCATCAGCTTCAACGCCTTCCGACTCCACCAGCGGCCAGCCGAACGCCCGGATCATCTCCCGGAGCGGTTCGATCTGACAACGCAGGTCCTCCGGCATGGGCGGACGGTTCGCCTTGTAGGCGGGAGCCAGTTCAAGACGCGCCGTGCATTTGCCCTTGTCAAACACAAACGCCCCGTCGCATTCTCTGTATTCCTGCTGAAGTTTCAGCAGAAGTTTGGTCATGGCGAACAGGGCGTTGGTCGGAATCCCTGCCGCGGTGGAAAGCGAACGGACTGCGTAATATCCGCGGTAAATCTGCGAATAGGCATCCACCAGCAGCAAAGTTCTGTTCATCATCAGGATTCCTTATTTGAATTCGATGATGGACGGATCGTAATCCGCCGGCGGCAGATAGCCGAGCAGTTCCATGCAGGTCGTGGCGACAGAGCTGATACCCAGACCGGATTTCAGCGCAGTGGAATATTCCCCTTTGCTTTCGGGGTCAACAATGATGCACGGAACCGGATTCAGCGAATGTGCGGTTTTCCGTTTGGGCGCACCGTTCTTGTCCAGCTTGACTGCACCTTTCTTGTCATGTTCATACATGTCGTCCGCATTGCCGTGGTCCGCCGTAATCAGCATCGCGCCGCCCGCTTTCACCACGCTGGCATACACCCGCTGAAGGCAGAGATCCAGCGCGCCCATGGACACCTGAACCGCCTGATACACACCGGTATGACCCACCATGTCGCCGTTGGGATAGTTCAGACGGATGAAATCGTAGGAACCGCCTTCGATGGCTTTGCAGACTTCATCGGTGATTTCCGCGCACTTCATCCACGGACGCTGTTCGAACGGAACCACATCGGACGGAATCAGTTTGTATTCTTCCGTGGCAAATTTGCCGGAACGGTTGCCGTTGAAGAAATAGGTAACATGTCCGTATTTCTGCGTTTCGCTGATGGCGAACTGCCGGACACCGGTATTGCTGAGATATTCCGACAGCGTACGGTCGATTTCCGGCGGGTTGACCAGATAATGATTCGGAATGTGAAGGTCGCCGTCATATTCCATCATGCCGGCATAAAGCACATCGGGTTTCGCGCCGCGGTCAAAATGCGTGAATTCATCCCCCTGGTCGAACGCCTGGCTGATTTCCAGCGCGCGGTCGCCGCGGAAGTTGAAGTAAATCACGGCATCGCCGTCTTTGATCGGACCGACCGGATTCTTGCCGTCTTCGGAAATCACGAACGGCGGAAGGTCCTGGTCAATCGCCTTGGTTTCGGCACGCAGGGTTTCCACTGCCTCATGCGCCGTTTTGAACATGCGGCCTTTTCCCTGCACATGAGTTTCCCAGCCCTTGCGGACCATGTCCCAGTTGGCGTTGTAACGGTCCATGGTGATGACCATGCGGCCGCCGCCGGAAGCAATCTTGAAATCCGGACCGAGCGTTTTGAGATATTCTTCAAACGGATCAATGTAATCCAGCGCGGAAGTTTCCGGCACATCGCGTCCGTCCAGCAGAATATGAATGCGGACTTTGGAAACACCTTCGGCTTTGGCTTTTTCCAGCATTCCTTTCAGATGGGCGATATTGCTGTGGACGTTGCCGTCGGAAAACAGACCGAGAAAATGGAGCGTGCCGCCTGCCTTGGCTTTGGCAATGACGTCTTTCCAGGTCTGACCTTCAAACATTTTGCCGGAAGCAATGGCTTCGGACACCAGTTTTGCCCCCTGTGCGAAAACGCGTCCGCAGCCCATGGCATTGTGACCGACTTCGCTGTTGCCCATGTCATCGTCGCTGGGCAGACCGACAGCCGTTCCGTGTGCTTTGAGCGTGGTGAACGGCTGTTCCTTCATCAGTTTATGCAGAAACGGCGTCGGAGAATCCAGCACGGCATCGCCTTCGGCATACTTGCCGATCCCCACGCCGTCCATGATCAGCAGAACCACCGGTCCGCGTCTTTTCGTGAATTTCGGATTTATTTGCAGTTTATCATTCATAAGAAATACCATCCTTTCCTGTTTTTTTCATACGGTAAAATACACCGGTTCCCGCACTTATGCAACGGGAAAACTTTATTTTTCCTGCAAAATGCGCCGGAATTCCGGTTCAAGAGCCTCCGCCCAGACCCTGTAACCGGCGGCATTCAGGTGAGTCAGACACGGCTCGTAGAGTTCGGTCCGGAGCGAACCGTCCGGATGCCTGAACTGTTCCCCGATGTCCAGCTGCTGCACCTTGTCCATGCCCCGGAGCTTTTCCCGCACCAGCGCATTGGTCCGGTCTATCAGCGGCTGATAAGGCTGAGCGGCTGTTCCGCGCGGAAAAACTGCCATGACAATCACCTCGGCTTCCGGAAACATTCTGCGCAGTTCCGTCACCACCGCCAGAATTCCCGCCGCGGCATCCTCCGGACTGTCGCACGGGTGTTTGGGCGTAACGGAAAACTGATTGGTGCCGATGTTCAGCACGATGCACTTCGGATGCTGTCCGGCAAGTTCGCCGTGCGCCAGACGCCACAGCACATTCTGGGTGCGGTCGAAGCCGAAACCCAGATTGAATGCCTTGCGGCGGTCATAATATTCATGCCAGACCGGTCCGCCGTAGGAAACGGCATCCTCATCACTCCAGAAATGCGTAATGGAATCGCCGATAAACACCAGATCATATTGATTTTCGGCTGCCAGTGCGCACCGGGCGGCATGACGTTCATACCAGTCGTAGCAGTCCTCTTCTATCTTCGGACACGGAATGCAGGTTTGCGGCAAAGTCATTTTCAGCTCCATTTTCTGTTTCCGGTAATATAGCTGTACACGGCAGGAAAATCAACTCCGCGGAATCGGACAGAGAAGAATTTCAGAGAAAATGAAGAAAAGTGTTCCGAAGTTTTTTGATTCGGCAGGTTTCATCTTGATTTTTCCAATTTCCGGTGTATCTTAGTAATCACAATGTAATAACCACAGGAGACCAATCATGATCAAAACTTTAACCCGGCACGGAAACAGTGCGGCTCTTATCATTGAACGTCCCATTCTGGAACTGCTCGGAGCGACTGCCGACACTCCTTTCGAAATAACAACCGACGGACAGGCGCTCATTCTTACTCCGGTAAAGGATGCGGACCGGGCGGACCGATTCCGCAAGTCTATGGACAAAATTGGCAAACGTTATGCTAAATCCTTTGAGGAACTGGCAAAATGAAATCCGACCCCGTATTTCTGACCTTCGCGGAAGCGATTGAAATTCATGATTATCAGATCGAAAACTTCGGCGGAACACCCGGTCTGCGGGACAGTGGACTGCTGAAATCTGCCATTGGGATGCCGTCCGCCACGTTCGGCGGAACTTTTCTGCATCCAACCATCTGTGAAATGGCTGCCGCGTATCTGTTTCATCTCGTTGAAAATCATCCTTTTGTGGATGGGAATAAACGAATCGGCGCCATGGCGGCATTAGTATTTCTTGATATGAACGGATATGATTTCGACGCTTCCGACAAAGATTTTACCGACATGGTAATGAAAGTCGCCAGCGGAAAAATGCTGAAAGCGGAAATTACGCTGTTCTTTCAGCGGCATGTTCATTGCCGCAGCTGATTTTCTGCACAGCTCGCCGATAAGAAAAAACCGTCCGCACTCCCGGAAAAGAAGCACGGACGGATATTTTTTATGAGCCGGAATTATTTCTTGTTGAGTTTTTCCAGCCAGGATTCGAGCAGTTTCGCCGCGGCATTGCGTCCGCCGACACCGAATGCAACAGCGGCAGCCACGCAGACTGCACCCAGAATCAGGGAGAAGGCGATGTAGACAATGGAGTCGCCGATGTTCAGGTTGCCGACCGCCAGAGCGATGGTGAAGATGATCACGCCCACCCGGACGCCGCCGACCACAACTTCATTGCATTTGCCTTTGATGGCATCCGCCACAAAGTTGGCAAGCCAGATGCCGATCAGCAGAACCACGATGCTCAGCAGAACATTGCCGCCGAACGCCGCAAAGTTCCGGATGAGGGCGGCAAGCTGGTCAAAGCCCAGAATTTCGCAGGACGCCAGCACCGCCATCACAATAATCGAGAGGAAAGTCAGTTTTCCCGCAATCACGGACGGAGCAGTCGTTTCTTCGCCTTCCTTCTTGAAACCGATTCCTTCAATGAAACGGTCCAAACCGAAATTGGCGGTCAGCTGTGTAACCAGCGTGGAAACAAAGCTGCCTGCCAGCACTGCCACAAAGATCAGCAGAGCCGCACCGATCACATCACCCGTGGCATCCAGCAGTTTGTTGAAGAAACCAGCCACAGAATTGGACAGCACTTCAATCTGCAGAGCCGTCAGCGAGGAAATCACCACCGGAATGGCAACCAGCACATAAGCCACAATGCCGATCATCGAAGCCAGGCCGCCGTTGCCGAAAAGCGCGGAAACCCCGGCTTTTTCGCCGAACGCATTCAGACGGCTGATGACCACCAGTCCGGACACCGCTTTGCGGATGATGCCCGCCACCCACAGACCGATCGTCAGAATCGCCAGCGCGGCAATCAGATGCGGAATGTAAGTCAGCACTTTTTCAAACATGGACTGCAGCGGTTCCGTGATGCCGTAGATTTTCAGGGCATTCAGCACCGCCGGCAGGAAGAACAGAAACACGGTATAATACACGGTTTTCGCAGTGTATTCCGCCACCGTTTCCGGGCTGTCGGAACCGATCTGGTCTGCCAGGCGTTCATTCAGTCTGCTTTTCAGCAGTGCAGCTTTCGTGACGGCATGAACCGTGGTCGCAACCAGCCAGGCGATGACCACCAGCAGCAGAGCGCCGGCAATGTTCGGGGCATAAGTCGCCACTGCGGAAATGAAATCCTGCAGCGGTTCCGCCGCCGCATTCAGTTTCAGCACCGAGAAGCACGCCAGCACCGCAAAAATCATGATGACATAATAAATCACTTTTCCCGCCAGCGTATCCGCATGGGAAATATGCGGAACTTCCGTGCCGTCCGGCAGAACAGCACGTCTGCTGGAAATTTTCTGCACTCCGACGGAGATTTTACGGGAAACAAAAAGGGCGAGCAGCCAGCCGATCACCAGAATCGCGATGGCTCCGACGACGTTCAGCAGATTACTGTCCAGGATCATCTGCCAGACCTGTTTGAAGAAATCTTTCATTGGATTCCTCTCCTTTGTTTTTGGTTTGTTGTTGGTATGTGAAGTCTTGCAAAAAACATCCGGCTCATGCCAGTTTCTTCATGCTTTCCTGAATGGCGGAGGGAGTCCCCATCACCGTCAGCACATCGTCCACTTCCAGTTCCGTATCGCCGCGCGGCACAATGAACTTGTCATCCCGGCGGATCAGCAGAACCAACGCACCGTCCGGCAGACTCAAATCCGCCAGCGTCATGCCGCTGCATTTCTGAGTTACCGTAATCTCACGCGAATCCGAATTCTTGTCGCCGGTCTCTTCCAATGCCAGCGGCGACAGCGGAGTTTTGCGCAGCGGGGCATCCAGTTTCAGCAGTTTTGCCAGCGGCATAATCGTCATTCCCTGCAGCAGAACGGAAGTAAGCACGATGAAGAATACAATGTGAAACAGCAGATCCGCCTGCGGCACTCCGCCCATCATCGGGAAAGTCGCCAGCATGATCGGCGCACCGCCGCGGAGCCCGACCCATGACACGAATGTGCGTTCCTTCAGGGTGAACTTGCTCCGCCACATGCCGATGAAAGTCGCCAGCGGACGCGCCGCCAGCATCAGGAAACACGCCACGGCAAGCCCGATCCATTTCGCCTTCCAGACCAGCGACGGAAATGCCAGCAGTCCCAGCATCGAGAACAGCACCACCTGCATAATCCACGCCAGCCCATCGTAAAAACGCCCCACTCCGTTGTGGAACACAAACTTCCGGTTGCCCATCACCATGCCCGCCACATAGACCGCCATGAAGCCGTTTCCATATGCCAGTTCCGTGCAGGAATATGCCAGCAGCACCACCACGATGCTCAACGCGTAATACAAACCGTTGTAATCAAATCCGATCTTGTTGTAAAGCCAGACCGCCAGACGTCCGATGATATATCCCATCACCAGCCCGATTGCCATTTTTGCCAGAAACTCCGGCAGAATCTCCCAGTAATTCAGCAGACTCAGCACCTGTTTCGTCTTGACTTCCGTCATCACCACATTCACCATGAAAATGGTCAGAAAGGCTGCCATGGGATCGTTGCTTCCCGATTCAAATTCCAGCAGCGGCTGCAGATTCCCCTGCAAACTCACACTCTTGGAACGGAGAATCGAAAACACTGCCGCCGCATCCGTCGAAGAGATGATGGACCCCAGCAGCAGACACCACGAAAACTGGATCGAATGCGAAGTGTTCGGCCATGCCCAGTTCAAAAAGAAATAAGCAAATATACCCGTGAACAATGCCGTCAGCAGCACTCCGAAGCTGGACAGAATTCCGCCCGTCAGAAACACTGGTTTGATGTTTTTCCACTCGGTGTCAAAGCCGCCCGAAAACAGAATGAACGCCATCGCCATGGTGCCGATGGCATTGGCTACCGCCGCATTGTCAAACTTCAAATTTCCTATACCTTCGCTCCCGGCAAGCATACCGACAGCCAGAAACAACAGCAGACAAGGCATGTTGAGCCGGCTGGAAATCTTGCTCGAAAGCAGACACACCAGCATCAAGGCTGCAAATACCGCCATTCCCGTCGTACTGAAATCAAAACTCATAATATCTCCATATCTTCCGTAACATATTCCCGCACAAGGAATACTATCCCAAAAAAACAATATCGTCAGCAGAAACTGCCGGCTGGCCCGGCACGCACCTGAACCGTCCGTTTCCAGCCGGACACCCGGAGAAAATGATTCTCAAACAAACGGCACGCCGGATGCTCCCCCATGATCTGCTCTTCCGGCAAAGAACGACATGGCATCCCCGGAACAGACAACCGGATTCCCTTGACGGATTTTTCTTTCCGCACCGTAATTGCCGTCGACTGCCGGCAGACCGGACAGCATTCGGCTTTCCTGCCGGTTTTCAGGAGGTTGAAAACAGCCGTCCCCGGCTCATGCAGCTCCGCAGTTTCCGCGGCTTCGCAGAATCCGGCGCAGAACAGCAGCGGCAGGACAATCAGATAGACAAGCGGATTCCCGCAGTGTTTCCAATGCGGCTCAAACTCCGGCTTTTCCGCCGGCAACGGTTGTCGAATACGTCCCGCTTTCAATCCGAAAATCTCCTCTTAAGGTTTTCGGGGGTAACATATCATTGCAGACGCAATTTTCAAGCAGGAAAAAACAAAAAACAACGAGAAAAAAAGGCTCGGTTTTCCCCTCGGAAAAAGCAATATTCCGATTCTGTAAAATATTTATTTGGACTCTGTGAGCCTGCGCAGATAAAGAGAGCCGGAACACCCTCCGTTTTGGGCTGGAGACGGCTGAACCGTTACAATCAGCACCTCTTTTCCGTCATTGCTCAGAAAAAATTCTCCGGAGGCATTCCCGGACGAAACCGTTTCACGCCCGGCATTTTTCCAGCCGCGGCTTTCCAGCCCGCGAACCAGATCGGTTAAAGTCTGCTGCGGCAGATAAGGAGACTGGAATGCGCCATACAGGGAATGACGTTTCGGAAACTGCATCACGGTCTGCGGGACTGCGCCCGGCGGCAGCGGAAAATCCGCCGGCCAGACAGACGGGACGCCGCGCCGGAAATCCGCCGGCAGCACCATGCTGAACTGAAGCATCGGGACAATTCCATTCAGTTCCACCAGATAATACCGTCTTTTCGCGCCGGAACGCAGCGGAATTTCAAACAGCAGAGAATTGGAATTGACTGCCGCAGAACCGTTTTTATACACGCCGCGCAGATCGTGCAGGGCTTCCTGCAAAGTCCGGTCAACCAATGACACTTCCAGATTCAGGCTGTGCCCGTTGATTTTCACTTCTTCTGTCCACAGAGTCTCGCTCTGCAAGGCGTTGTTCACGCCGGAAGAACCGCCGCGGGACGGCCACAGGGAAAACACATCCGCCCGGACCAGAAAAGTCATCAGCAGCAGGAAAACAACAGAAGCGGTCTTGGTCATCGTCAGCTCCAGCAGTAAGAATACCGGTTACAGGTCAGAGTTCTTGGAATAGTCCATGGTTTCCAGACGCCCCACTGCAATCAGCAGGAAAATGATGGACAGAGAAAAAGAATAAATCAACAGCATGAAGAACACCAGTCCGAACATTTTGAAATCCTGGAAATAAAAAATGAAATTCGGGAAGAAATAATACAGGATGAATCCGGCGGCTCCGGCATATCCGGCGGCTCCTTTCGGCAGCATCGCCACGGCAATCGGCAGAAAACTGAACGACAGGGAAAACAACAGGTAGATAAAGGAAATCACCATGGCCGCCAATTCTCCGGTAAAACAGGATATCATGATAATCATGCCGCAGAACGGAAGAAACGCCAGAATCATATACAACTGCTTGAACATCAGCATCAGAGAATAAAATTCTCCCGTCTGAATCCAATGCGCGGCAAAAATGACCAGCAGAGACGCCGCATACAAAGAAACGCAAATAATCAGCATTCCGAAGTATTTGCCCAGCATATAGTTGAGCTTGCGGATCGGTTTGGACAGCAGAATCAGAATCAGATCAGAGGAAATATCGCGCGGAATTTCCGCCGCACCGAGAAATCCGCCGAAAAATGCCGAAACCGCAAACATGACAAATGCGGCAGACAACAGCGGACATTTGCTCCGGTCCGCTTCCACCACCTGAGCAAAAATGGACTCCGCATTCAGCTGCTGGGCAATCGGGTCCAGACCCGAAAACACAAATGCCAGAACCATGGCAATTCCCAGAAAAATGAAAAATGCCGGTTCGCGCATCCGTTTCAATGTCAAGGAGGTTATCGCAAACATGATTTCATTTGCCCTTTCCGGAAACGTTCCGTTTTTCCTGTTCCCGTTCCAGCCGCACTTCCATGATACTGTCGCACAACCGGCTTTCGTCAATCAGGGCATCCGCCTGGTTGGCAACCGCCGGTTGACGGTACTTCGTCGCCAGCCGTACCATTTCCGTATAAAGAATGGAATAATCCCGATATTCCGGTTTCATTTTCAGCAGAGGCATCATGAAATTCAGTTTATCCTGTTCGGATACTTTCAGCTGATTCAGACGGTTCAGAGCCAACGCCCAGATATTGAACCGTTCCAGCTGCGGAAACCGCAGCAGATATTCGTGAAATCCGGCAACCGTGATTTTATCCGGGGAATCCTCTTTGAGCAGATAATACACGAAAGCGGGGGCGGCTTCCGGCCGGTCAGGGTAATTCCGGCGCAGCGAACTGAAGATCTTTTCCTTTTCCTCCAGGTTGCGGGTGTAATCCCCCAGCTGCGCCATGATGGACAGTTTTTCGGTTTCCGTCTGAGCCGCCGCCAGCGAATTGGTCATGTCGGCGTGCATGATCCGGTACGTAACAATATCCCGCACCGATTCCGGCAAATCATTCAGGATGTTGTCCAGCTTGACTTTTTCCGGATTGATGTTCGCGACTGCGGCACAGCGCAGAAAGGCTTCCGAAATGAAATAAAGCAGAAAGACCGGCACGATCAAAAATATCAGACCGGTCTTCTTTTTCATGACAACTGTCTCCTCTGCACCGAGTTACTGTTTTTTACCGCAGGCGGAGCAGAAGTTTGCGCCGTCCTTGAGAACCGCACCGCAGGAGCAGACGCCCCAGGTTTTGATGCCGGAGCCGCAGACTGCACAGAACTTGTCGCCGGGCTGCGACGGAGTAATGCAGGTGGAGCAGAGATGATTGTCCGCAAAAACTTCCTGCTGCACTTTGGCAATCAGTTCCAGAGTTTCCTTCGACGGCTGGATGGGTTTGCCGTTTTCATCTACCGGATATTTGGCGTCGCGCGCCGCTTTCAGCAGACGGGTTTCGATGTCCGGAATTTTGCAGTATTCATTTCCTGCGAATTCATTCTTGCCGCCTTTTGCAATTTTCCATTCGTCAAACAGCACCGCCAGCACCGCGGCATTGTCTTCGCCGCCGCGCATTTTCGCTTTGGAACGGATATAGTTGCTGATGATATAGGGTTCCGGCTGGGAGGACCGCTGGATCGCCATGCGGAAGAACCGGGTGGCTGCCGCATAATCAGGTTCGGAAAGAACTTTGTCCGGATTGTTCTGATCGACGATCTGCCGGGACGGATGAATCCGGCATAGAACGGAATCTGGACGTTGCCGCGCAGATGTTCGTTGGAGCAGGCTTCTTCCAGAAGTTTCACCGCCAGTTTCGGGTCGGCATTGGAAATGCTGAGAATACCGCACTGATAGGAATCCTGGAAGTTCGGGTCGTAGGCAATAATGGTTTTCAGCATGTTGCTGACCTTTTCCACGTTGGTGGAATCAATCGTGGTCAGACCGCCGGCATAATTGACGAAACGCATCCAGGCGACGTCCGCCAGGAATTTATGCAGACCCGCCACAGGCGCGCGGGACAGGGATTTCTTTTCCGCCGTGATTTCGTTCTGGCGCGGAGTGATGTACACGGCAAGATAGGAAGCCGCCGCCAGGGCGATCAGCATGATGAGAAAACGTACAATGGAATCTTTTTTCATAGTTGTTCACCTGTCCTTTGATTATTTAATGTCCTTGGCTTTGAAGAAGAAGCTGGTGAACATCAGCAGGAACAGCGCATACGCGATGCCCCAGAGAGCAGCCAGCAGCATGAAGCTTCCCGGAATCGGAGCCATATAAACCGCATGGGATTTGAAGTTGAAGAAATCCAGGTTCGGCAGAATACCGCCGTAAAGAACCGGGATGTTTGCCAGCGCACTGACCGAATAGCTGAACCAGATGGCGAGAATCGTCAGCACCGGCGCAACCACTTCCGGGAACAGTGTGGCAAAAAACACTGCCATTGCCGACATCGGAATGATGGCAAGAATCAGCATGAGCTGCGCCTGAAGCATCGTGGTGGCAATCGCTTCGGAAAACGTGTGGGAATAGATCAGGAAGGAACCCGCCGCAATCAGCGCGCAGATCACAAATCCAGCCACGCAGATGCCGACCGCTTTGCCGACCAGATACTGCGTTCTGCCGAGGGATTTGGTCAGCAGCGTCGCCGCGACTCCCTGACGGAGTTCACGCGGAATTTCGAAGGTTACAGACAGCACGACCAGCGCCGCGGCAATCGCATTCAGCACCAGCGATACGTCTATCATCAGGGGTTTATGATGCCCGATCGTCAACACTTCATACATGGAAGCAATGCCAACCAGCACCCACACACAAAACACCAGAAAATACACAACCTTCATTCTCAGGATGTTTTTCCAGGTTCCGCTTGCAATCGCGATAATTTCACTCATCTGATTTCTCCTTTTTTTTCGTTCTTTTTCTTTCGATTATTTGAAATTCCGTTTTCAATTCCTTTTCGCACTGTCCTCTTCAATCTTCTTGAAGAAAAACGATTCCAGGTCTTCACTCGCCCGGCGGATTTCCACCAGTCCGGCAAACCGGCGGGTCTGCTCCTCAATCACTTTCATGACCGCAGGATCATTCTGCTTGAACAGCAGTTCCCATTCGCCCTGTCCCAGTCTGCGGACCTGATCGGCGTAAATCACCAGCTCGCGAAGCGCATCTTCACTGCGGACGTCCACCGTAACCCCGTCTCCGCCGCCGGAAAGCAGCGTGGAAAGCGGACCGGCACACAGCAGATGCCCCTTGTTCAGAATGGAAATGCTGTCGCAGATTTCCGCTACATCGGAAAGAATATGACTGCTGAAAAACACCGAAGCGTTGAAATTGTTTTTCTGTCCCAGAATAATTTCCTTGAATTCCTGTCTGCCGTACGGGTCCAGTCCCAGCAGGGGTTCATCCAGAATCAGCAGATCCGGTTTGTTCAGAATGGCCTGTGCAATGCCGACACGCTGCAGCATTCCGCGGGAAAAAGTTCCGATCTTGGATTTGGCGTGCGGTGTCATGCGGACAATTTCCAGCACTTCCTCCACCCGCTGTTTACGCTGGGCGGACGGGATTTTCAGCAGTCTTGCGCAGACATCCAGGAATTCCACAGCCGACAGGCTCGGCGTAAACGCCGGACTGTCCGGCAGAAATCCGATGCGGTTTTTGCTTTCGACATCATCATACGGCTTGCCCAGCACAACCGCAGTTCCGCCGGTCGGACGGATCAGCCCCATCAGGATTTTGATGGTGGTGGTCTTTCCCGCCCCGTTCGGACCGAGAAATCCGAAAATACAGCCGCGCGGAATGGAAATGGTCAATTGATTCAAAGCGGGACGGGCAGCCTTGCGGAACCAGCTGCTGTAACTCTTGGTCAAATTTTCCGTTTGAATGACAAATTCATCCATTTACGCCAATCCTTTCCTTATCCCGCTCAATCTGTCCGTCAGTCCGCCAGCAGTTCTCTGGTCGTTTCCAGAAGAGTTGCGATTTCTTCACGTGAGCCAACAGAAATACGGACAAACGAACTGATCCGTTCCATTGCAAAATACCTTACAAGGATTTTTCGTTCTTTCAAGTCCAAAAAATATTTTTTTGCGTTTTTTGGGGGTTTTACGAACAGAAAATTGGTCTCGGACGGCAAAACTTCGAAGGAAAGAGCCTTCAATCCGTCCGCCAGAACTTTGCGGTTCTCTTTAATCTGCGCCACGCAGCTGTTGAAATAATCCGGGTCCTGCAGCGATCCCATGGCAAGAACCTGGGTCAGCATGGAAACATTGTAGGAATCCTTCATTTTCATCATTCCCGCAATGATTTTCGGGTGTGCCGCGGCAAAAGCAAAACGCAGTCCCGCCAGCGCGCGGCTCTTGGAAAAAGTCCGCGTGATGATTACGTTGGAATGTCTTTTCACAAAATCCAGACAGTTTTCATCCGCAAAATCCGCATAGGCTTCGTCAATCACCACGATTCCCTTGAAATCCGCACAGATTTTTTCCATTTTTTCGCGGGCGAACCGGTTGCCGGTCGGGGCATTCGGACAGGCAATCAGGAACAGATTGGCACGGGACGCCTTTTCCAGCGCATCTTCCGGAATATCAAAAGATTCCGTCAGCGGAACCCGGATACATTCCGTTCCCTGGAGTTTTGCCAGAGTCGGGTACAGGGAATAGGACGGGTCAAAACACGCCATGGCACGGCTGCCGTCGGTGAAACAGCGGGTGATGATCGTCAGCAGATCGTCCGAACCGTTGCCGGTAATGACATTTTCCGGCTCATAACCCGTCATGGAAGCGATTTCCCGACGCAAAGCCGATGACACCGGGTCCGGATACAGACGCAGACGTCCGGTATTGAAATCCTCCAGAGCCTTCTTCACTTTCGGCGAAGGAGCAAACGGAGATTCGTTGGTATTGAGCTTGATGACTTTGTCGGCAGCGCCGGGCTGTTCGCCGGGCGCATACCCTTCCATGGCGTCGATGTCCGGTCTGAAATAGGAAATGTAATCGTTCATAACGGCTTATCCTTTCCTGCGGATGAGCGCACTGCTGCCATGGGCATCCAGCCATTCCAGTTCAGAGAACCGGGCAATGGCGTCCGTTTCCTTTTCCAGCGCGGACTGTGTATACTGGATCAGACTGCTGCGGCGCAGGAAATCCATCACGGAAAGCCCGTGGAAGAAACGCGCCGTTCCTCCGGTCGGCAGCACATGACTGGGTCCGGCAGTGAAATCCCCGGCAGGTTCCGGAGTCCATTGTCCCAGAAAAATTGCCCCGGCTGCCTTGACGTCCTTCGCCCGTTTTTCCGCATCGCGGATCATCAGTTCCAGATGCTCCGGAGCATACTTGCCGGCTATCTCGATGGCTTCGTCCATGGAACGCGCCACAATCATATACACGCCGTGTTCCAGAACCCGTTCAACGGTTTCCTGCCGTTTGAGAAGTTTCTTCTGACGCTCAATCGCCTGCATGACTTTTTCCGGCAGAGACGGATCATCCGTCACCAGCACAGCCTGTTCCAGACCGCTGCCGTGTTCCGCCTGCGCCAGCATATCCGCCGCGGCAAATTCCGGATTGGCGGAAGAATCCGCCACCACCATGACTTCCGACGGACCCGCCACCATGTCAATGGCAACTTTCCCGTACACAAATTTCTTGGCGGCTGCGACATACGCATTTCCGGGCCCGACAATCTTATCGACTTTCGGAATGGATTCCGTTCCGTAAGCCAGAGCCGCAATGGCGTACGCTCCGCCCATACGGTAGACTTCCTTCACGCCCGCCGCCTTCAGGGCATACAGCGTGGCGGCATGCATGGAGCCGTCTTTTTTCGGAGGTGTCGCCGCCACAATTTCCTTCACGCCCGCAGCCGCGGCTATGCCCGCCGTATGCAGAACGGTCGACACCAGCGGAGCTGTCCCGCCGGGAATGTAGCAGCCGATCCGTTCCATCGGAGTGAACTGTTCCCCCAGCACCACACCCTCACGCGGCACATACGACCACGCTTTCGGCATCTGATGACGGGCAAAATCCTGAATATGTTCCAGTGCCAGACGGATCGCCGCTTTGGAGTCGGCGTCCAGGGCTTTTTCCGCGGCTTCAAATTCTGCTTCCGTAACCCGCAACTGCGCCGGAGTCAGTTCCTGCCGGTCGAACTTCTTCAGAAATCCGCAGACCGCCTGATCGCCGCCCCTGCGCACTTCATCCACAATGACCGATACCGCCTCTTCGATTTCTTTCGGACAATCCGGACGGTTATATAAATCCTTCAACAGCCCGGCACTGCCGGGTTCTGAACAGAAAATCGTCTTCATTTTTCTTTCACTCCAGATATTGACACGGCTTATAAACGCTCCGCCGGTCGGTTTTATTGTGCATTCTTGTCAACAATATAGCACATCTTCCGGAAAAATCCAGTGCTTTCAGCGCAGTTTCAGAGTTGCCAGCCCCACCAGTGCGCAGATTCCGGCAATAATCCAGAAACGCACCACAATCTGCATCTCCGGCCAGCCTTTTTTCTCAAAATGATGGTGAATCGGCGAACAGAGAAAAATCCGTCTGCCGAAGAATTTCAGACTCAGAATCTGAAGCAGCACCGATCCCGCTTCCATCACAAACACCCAGCCGACCAGGATCAGCAGCAGTTCCTGTTTCACCAATACGGCAATCAGACCGATGCAGCCGCCCAGCGCCAGACTGCCCGTATCACCCATGAACATCGACGCCGGATTGCAGTTGTACCACAGGAACCCGATGCACGCCCCGGCAATACATGCCGCCAGCACACCGACTTCCCCCGCTCCTTCAATGTAATTGATGGAAAGGTAATCCGCAAACACTTTATGACCGGACATATAGGCAAACGCGGCATAGGTCAGCGTACAGAAAATCGTACAGCCCACCGCCAGACCGTCCTTGCCGTCCGTCAGGTTGACCGCATTCGACGCACCCACCACCACCAATGTCTCGAAAATCACCGCCACCGCCAGCGGCATGATCCAGACCGGTTTCTTCATCAGCGGCACACAGAGTTCCTGCAGATGTTCCCGGACTTCCGGAATGAAATAAAACACCAGCAGCGCCAGCAGCGTAATCACCGTCTGCGCCGTGAACTTGGTGCGGATGGAAATCCCGTCCTTGCTTTTCAGCTTGACTTTGCGGTAATCATCCACAAAACCCAGCAGCATGAACGCCAGCATCGCTCCCAGAAAAACCAGCACCAGCGTATTGGACAGGTTGCCCCACAACAGCATGGAAACAAAAATCGCACCCATGATCAGCAGTCCGCCCATCGTCGGCGTCTTGTCCTTGATCGCCGCCACATTCTCCACATATTCCTTGTAACGGTTCGGCGAAACAAAATCTTTCAGCAGACGCACTGTCAGCGGACCCAGCACCAGCACCAGAACCAGCGCAGTCAGCGCAGCCGCTCCGGCACGGAAGGTAACGTAATCAATCAGACGCAGAGGCGTGGATTTGAAATTCTGAACACAGTTGACTATCAGGTAGTACAGCATTTCAGCAGACCTGCTTTCCCGGCTGCCGCCGCACTGTTCCGTTCATTGAATCCGGGGTCGATTTCCGCCTTTTTCCGATTGCTGAATTTTTCATCTTTTCCGTTCCTTGTGGTTAATCTTGGTTGTGGTAGGTCAAGATACCACAACGGGACGGGAAATCAATCTGCAAAAACAAAAAAACGGCAAAAAAAGATTTGACTTTTTCCGCCAAAGGCTGTAAGATAATCCGGAAGATGCCGTTACATATATTTCGCACAGGAAACGGAGACGCCGGAAATGGAAATTCCTTTTGAACTGAAAATATTCAGCTGGATTTATGAAGCCGGCAGCTGGGTGCTGCTCCTTCTGCTGGCAGGATGGTTTTTCTGCGCATGGAAACTGATGTGCCGCGCGCGCAAAGTCTTTTTTCTCTGGCTGCTGATCTTCCCGCTGTTCCTGCAGCCGGTTCAGATTGCCGTCGTCTGGTGCGGCTGGCACTACCGGATGGAATTGCGGAACCGCTATGCCCGTTCGGATTCCGGCTGGACAGACCGTTTCACAGAACATCTGGTCGACATTGACAGAATGCCCCCGGCGATCCGGGCGGAATACGCGAAAAATAATTATCATCCGCGTTTCCGTGATTTGAAGGCATTGGCTGCAGGAACCATTGTGTTTACGCCGCTGCTGTATCTGTTCGGCGGCATCGGCTGGCTGATTGCGGCAGCGGTCCGCAAAGAAAAAAACTGCCGCCTGTAATTTTTTTTCATTTTTTTATGTTTCACCCCTTGCAAAATTCATTTTTATGCGTATAATATACCGTATACGAAAATTTCATAAGAAAAATTCATTACGGACAGGACAGACGGAAAAAACATGGCGGGAATGCTGAAAATCATAGCGGAAAAAGCGGGCTTGTCGCAGTCCACGGTTTCGCAGATTCTGAATCGGAAAGCCAATGATTTCAGTTCCGAGGAGACCCGGAAAAAGGTTTTCGCCATCGCCGGAGAACTCGGCTACAAGCAGAACTTCGGACACAAACTGCTCCGCGGAGATAAAACCTGCACGGTGGCGGTTCTGCTCGGTATGCACCGTATTTCTCTGGAAGAACACATCCAGTCCATCATCATCAAACTGCTGGACCTGCTCGAACTCAAGGGTTACAGCGCCTATCTGGTCACCTTGAGCGATACCGCCGAGAAAAATTTCCAGCAGGTTCATGACCTGGTCAACCGCGGGGTGGACTGCTTCATTGCGATCGGCGATCCGGTCGGTGAACAGCGGCTCGAAGCGGAAATCCGCAAATACGGAAAAACCGTTGTCGGTTACAGCACCTCGTTCTCCCGCAACATCCGGCAGGATTTTTCCGCCGCCGCTGCGGAAATCATCCGCTATTTTCTGTCGCACGGCAAAAACAATTTCCGCATATTCCTGGAGAATCCGCCGATCAGCGACCGCTGGACCGGACTGAAGCAGGTTTTCCCGGACCTGTCCGAAGAGGAATTGCAACGCAGATATTATGTCAGTCTGGGCAATCTGGGCGAACATGATGACATTGACACCTTTGCGCAGCTGGGGTATGAATGCACCCGGACTGCGCTTGAACAGGATTCGTCCATCAACGGCTTCATTTATCTTTCAGACTATTTCGCAGTGGGCGGACTCCGTTGTCTGGCGGAAAACGGACGCCGGGTCGGCACGGATGTACTGGTTGCCGGATTCAACAACATCCATGCAATCCGCACACATTATCTGCCGGTTATTTCGGTATCCCATGCGCTGAACGAAATCGCCAATGCGCTGGTTGAGGAAATGGACAAGACCGGCGAACTGACGCATCCCATTTACCCGAAAGTCATTATAAGGAAATAAAAACCAACCAAATGAGGAGGAGTCATGAAACATTATCCCGAAAAGATTTCAAAAAGAAAAGCATTCACACTTATCGAACTTCTCGTAGTCATTGCCATCATTGCCATTCTGGCGGGAATGCTGCTGCCGGCATTGAACAAGGCAAAAATGAAAGCACACGTCATTTCCTGCGCGGGTAATCTGAAACAAATCGGCACAATGGCAACACTTTATGGAAACGATTTCAAGGACTATATTGTACCATCGACTCTGATGAGTACGCGGGAACGTTTTTCTTTGCCGGACGACAGTGATGTTTTCGGAAACAGTCTCGGCATCAAAAGCACTTTTTTCATGGTGTTCAACGGTCTTGGCTACATTAAATTCTACAAAAAAGGAGGCCCGGACAGCGTAAGTTCCGCAGCAAAAACTTTTTTCTGTCCATCCATGAAAATCAAAAATATGTTTACTTCAATGTATTGGGGCTGCTCCAGTTACGCCGTCAGCTCGGCGGTTCTGCATAAAGCACCCTGGTATTTCGGCGAAGCGGCATCCAATCAATACTGGTTCCGGTTCGCAGATGTAAAATCCGCCAGTTCCAAGTGGTATATCGGAGATTGCGCGAGTACAACACAATACAATGACAGCGGGTATTTGATGGTTCCAAACAGCAATAAACCAGGTGACGGGACCAGCACTCCGCACGACTGGCATCGGGGTACGGTCAATATGCTGCACATCGGCGGCAATGTATCCGACTATCGTGCAGCTTATGCGTTCGGCAATAAACTGAAATATCTGACCAACACCAACACATACATCCGTTATGACCGCTGAGTAAAGGAAAGTCCATCATGAAAAAAAAGCTGTTCATATTCCTCGCCGGTCTGTCGTTGACTGCCGCGGCAGAGACATTTTTCCAATGGGATTTCAAGAATGGAGTTGAAAAGGAAAAACAATATTCCTTTGCATCATCCGGAAGCAGCAAACACAAAGGAACCGTGCAGTCTGCCTTCTGTCAGCAGAACACCGGAATCAAGGGCGGAGCAGCTCTGGTCTGCGGCACGGGAAAAAATCATCGGGTGTACTTTGGAAAACTCGCACTGCCGGCATCTGCCATAGAAATTGACTTCAAACTGAATGCCCGACCGGAGCGCAAAATGACGCTGTTCTCATATCAGGAAAACAGCTGGGGACGCGCCTGGTTCGGAATCTATATCACCAAAGATTCCCGGCTGGGAATGCTGTTCAATATCAACAACAAACAGCGGAAAAAACAATTCCGTCTGGAAACGGAACCTGTCAATCTTCAGCCTGGCATCTATCAAAAACTTCGCGTAACCATGACAACCGGCGGCATGGCGCAGATCTATCTGGACGGCAAACTGCTCAAGGAAGACGCAAATGCCATGAGCTTTTCCGACTTCACTGAACCGCCCGGAGATATATACCATCCGTTTGCAACCCTCGGTTCTTCTTACTGGAACTGCAATATCGGGGAACCTTTTGACGGACTCATCGCGGGTTTGAAAATCACAGATTTACCGAATAACCCCACAATGGAAGAAAACACTCAGGATAATGAGGACTCAACTGCGCGGGCAGACGCCAATCTACTGCTCAAGAAAACAGACACCCGTCCAGTAATCGACGGCAAATTCAATGACTCCTGCTGGAAAACAGCAGAATGGACTGCTCCCTTTCTTGTACTCGGGGCTATGAGTCAAACCTACAACGGATTATGGGTAACAGCCGATTCAAAATTTCAGAAGACTGCATCCAGTGCTGCAATGCTTTACACGGGCGACACCCTTTACGCAGCAATCCGCGCCCCGTATCCTGCGGGAATGACTCCGCGTGCAAAACAGAAAACCGGTGAAAGTATCTGGCTGGATGATTGTGTGGAATTCTTTCTGCAGCCAGAAGACAGCGATATCTATTACCAGCTCCTTGTCAATGCAAAAGGAGAATGGCAGGGAGTGAGACATTCTTCCAACGGGAAAAGCGAGGCATGGATGCCGGCAGATGTAAAAATCGCGGCGTTCTGCTCTGCCAATGCATTTGATGTTGAGCTGGCTCTTCCTCTCGCAGCTCTGGGAAAAACTGCGCCGGCAAAGGGAAGCGTCTGGACCGGCAACTTCGCCCGGGAAGGCGCAACTTGCGGCGGACTCAGCAGCTGGGCGCCGGTCGGAACCAGATTTAATGCACCAGACCGTTTCGGCAAATTTGTCTTCGGTAGCAGAAAAGACTATTTCTCAAACTTGGTTAAGCCTTTGGAAGCAGAGCTGAAAACACTTTCAAAACCGAATCGGACAGCTGAAAAAGCTCTGGCAAAATTCAAGCAGGAAGCTCGGACAAAAGGAGAATTACGCAATAACTGGACGTACCTTCACAACCGGATCGGAATGGTTACCAATATGGTAATTCAGGCGGCAAACGGAGGAAAAACACATTTGGTATGGCAAGATGACATCTGGGCAAATTTCGAGCCGGACCGCAAAATTCCGTTTGGCACAAGGGAACTCAATGCTCTGAACTTGGAAGTTGCCAAAGGGGCACGCGCAATCACGGCTTTTTTCGTCACAAACCTCTCTGAACGCGCGCTGATGACAAACTTGTCCTTCACAGCTGATAAAACAGCAAAGCCGCTTGAACCGTTAGTGCGTTTTCGCGAAATGGCATTCATCGAGCTTCATGGCGGAGTTATGATTCCTGACCCTGTTTTCGAATTGCCGCTCGGCAGTATGCTCCGTGTGGCGCCCGGCAATACGGGTGTCGTATGGCTGGATATCGATACTTCTAAACTGAAACCGGGAACCTATACGGGAACAGTCCGTCTCTATCCTTCGTTCAGCGGCTTTGAAACAAAAGAAATCAGGCTGAATCTTCGGGTCAGTCCGGTCGATATTTCAAATATGACTGCTCGCACCTGGACTTATGCCATCAGACATCCTTGGCATATACGCGCATTAAAGGATTATGGGTTCAACTGCGTGAACCCGATTCCGCACCATTATTACCCGGAATATGATGCCAATGGAAAAGCGGTCTTCTCTCGACTTGAAGAAACAATTCAGGCTCTGAAAGACAACGGAATACAGCAGAAAGAAATATTCCTGCTTTTTTATCCGGAATTCTCTCTCTGGGCTTCAATTAAACTGGACGATGGAACATGGTGCCATTTCATGCAGCCAAAATGGAAAGCGGAGCTGGCAAAACGCCTGCGTCTTCTTCGCGACTGGCTTAAGGAACAAGGATTCGGGTATGAACAGTATGCATTCTATCCGACTGATGAACCGAACGGAGATCCGGAAAATCCCAAAGACAAAGCTCATTTCGCCTTCGCAGGAGGAAAGTTCATCAAAAGTATTGATCCGGAGTTCCGTCTGTTCGCAAATCCCTACAAACTGAACGACGGACGTCAGCAGCAATATTTTGAACTTTTTGACATTCTGGAGCCATACTATCCGCAAATGAACCGGAAACTCATTGACGAATACCGGAACAGCGGACGTGAAATCTGGACCTATTCCATTTTTGAAAAAAGCGTTCAGGCACAGCATTACCGCCATCTGTTCTGGGAAAATCTGGATGCAGGATTTCAAGGAACCGCGGCATTCTACGACCTTTTCGCCACAAGCGGCGACGCGTTCAATTCTTATGATTCCGAATCCGGCGGCAAAGTGGTTGCAGACTATGCGGCGGTCTACCGTAATGATCGACGGCAGCAGCTGACTCCATCCCGCCGCCTGGAAGCATGGTATCTGGGCTCAGTCGATTTCAAACTGGCAAAACTCTGCCAGGGCCGCATTGCCGAACTGCGCAAAAAAGGACAGAACGTTCAAGCGGAAGAGCGGGAATTGAAAGAAATCATCCATGAAGGATTCCGGGCTGGCGGCAATATGAACGCAGCAAGCACCCGGCTGCTGCGGCTGGCAGAAAAACTGTTGGGGTATTGAATAGGACTCTTTCAAAATACAAAGCCGTTTCCGGAATTCCGAAAACGGCTTTTTTCCGTATTTTTTCTGAAAAAGATTTGCAAATTGCGGAAATGGCAGTATCTTAATGGCTTAACTTGTGTTCGTACATGGATTCCGCCGGGCGGAATCGACCTCCATCAACCAACAGCGGAGGCATGTATCACACTTAACAGCAAGGGCGGCTTGCCGGACAGAACAAGGTCAAAGTCCGGGTAAAAGCACCGAAAAAAAAGAAAGGCGGCCTCAAAAATGGCGCTCACAGTCAAGGATCTTCTCGAAGCGGGATGTCATTTCGGACATCAGACGAAACGCTGGAACCCCAAAATGAAAGACTATGTCTACGGTTCCAAGAACGGTATCTCCATCATCGACATCACCAAGACCATCTACCAGATCTCCGACGCCTGCAACTTCCTGCAGCGCAAAGTCGTCGACGGCGGCAAAATCCTGTTCGTCGGCACCAAACGCCAGGCGCAGCAGATTGTCCATGAAGCCGCTGAAACCACCGGCATGTACTACATGTCCGAACGCTGGATGGGCGGTACCCTCACCAACAACACCACCATCCGCAAGTCCATCCGCAAAATGCAGGAAATCGACGAAACCATCAAGGACGAGAACACTTCCCTGAAGAAAAAAGAAATCGCCGTTCTCTCCCGCATGGGTGAAAAACTGCATCGCGACCTCGACGGTATTGCCGACATGAAGAAGCTCCCGGATGTGGTGGTCATTGTTGACGTCTGCCACGACGAAATCGCGGTCAAGGAAGCCCGCAAACTCAATATTCCGATTGTTGCCATCGTGGACACGAACGGCGACCCGGAAAACATCGATTACCCGATTGCCGCCAACGATGATGCCGTGAAATCCATTAAAGTGATTATGGACACCTTCGTGGAAACCATTAAAGACGCTGCCGAAATCTGGGGCCGCAAAGCCGCTGAAGAAAAAGCCAAAGCTGAAGCTGTCGCGGCTGAAAAAGCCAAAGAAGAAGGCAAAGCTCCCCGCGGCAAAGGCGACCGCAAACGTCCTGCCGCCGGTTCCAGACGTCCCTCCCGCAAACCTGCCGCCGACGGAATCAAAGTGGATGCCGCCGATGTGAAGGCGAAACTCGAAGGCGAAGGCGATGCCAAGAAGAAACCGGCTCGCAAACCCGCCGCCAAGAAACCTGCCGCCAAAGCGGAAGGCGAAGCCAAATCCGAAGAAACCAAAGCTGAATAAGGAGGCACGAAATGGCCAATATCACTGCTGCCATGGTGAAAGAGCTGCGCGACAAGACTGACGCCGGCATGATGGACTGCAAAAAAGCTTTGACCGAAACCAACGGAGATATGGAAGCCGCGGTTGAATTCCTGCGCAAAGCCGGTATCACCAAAGCCGAAAAACGTTCCGAACGTCAGGTCAAGGAAGGCAAAATCTTCGCCCTGATTGAAGGCGGTAAAGGCGTTATGATCGAAGTCCTGTCCGAAACCGACTTCGTTGCCAAAAACGAAAAATTCTTCGCTTACGTCAAAGCCGCAGCCGCGCGTATCCTCGCCGGCACCGAAGGCGATGGCGACATCTCCGCCAAAGCGCAGGAAATGGAAGCCACCAACCTGAAGGAACTCAGCGGCACCATCGGTGAAAACATGCAGCTCCGCCGCGCGATCCGTTTCGAATCCGCCGGCAAACTCGGCTCCTACCTCCACCTCGGCGGAAAAGTCGGCGTGATGGTCGATGTCGAAGGCGAAATCCCCGCCGACGTCACTGTGGAAGACATCTGCATGCACATCGCGGCGTTCAGCCCTGCCTACATCTGCTCCTGCCAGGTTCCCGCGGAAGCGGTCAACAAGGAAAAGGAAATTCATCTGGCTCAGATGGACAACGATCCCAAGATGGCGAACAAGCCGCAGGAAATGAAAGAAAAAATCGTCATGGGCAAAATCAGCAAATGGTACAAGGAAGTCTGCCTCGTGGACCAGCCCTGGATTCGCGACGACAAGACCTCTCTTGCCAAGATTGCTCCCAAGATGAAAGTCAATCGCTTCGTCCGTTGGGAAGTCGGTCAGGAAATCTGACCCGTTCCGGCGTACAGCTGATTTTTCAGACCCGTTTCCCTTTCCGGAAACGGGTTTTTCTTTTTCGCCGGTTGAAATCCGGAATCCGCCGTATTATATTGCTGTTTTCACGGAAACTGTTCAACCTCATAAAAACGGAGCCGGCATGTCTGCCTCTGTCATCATTATCGGGTCCGGACCTGCGGGTCTGGCGGCTGCGCTGGCATTGAGCCGGCAGGGCGTCCACCCCGTCATTCTGGAGCGGCTGGACCGTCCGGCGCTGAAACTGCTTGCCAGCGGCGGCGGACGCTGCAACTTTTCCAATGTATTGTCCGCCGAAGATTTCATGAAAAAATTCGGGCGGAACGGAGCCTTCATGCGGAACGCCTTGCGGTTTGCGCCAAAGGAACGGCTGCTGGATTTTCTGGAATCCGCCGGAGTGGAAACGGTCCTGACCGAGCAGTTCTTTTATTTTCCGGCGTCGGGACGCTCCCGCGATATTCTGGAAGCATTTCTGCGTGCTTCCGGAGCGGAAGTCCGGACTTTTGCCGAAGTCGTTTTCATTTCTGCGGAGAACGGCAGAGTGACAGGAATCGAATTGAAATCCGGCGAAAGAATTCCGGTTCAGGCGGTAGTGCTGGCGGCGGGCGGCTGTGCCTGGAACGGGCTGGGTTCCATGGCGGGATTGAAGCTGGCGGAACAACTGGGACACACCATCCGCACCCCGCTTCCGGCAGTCGCGCCCCTGCTGATCCGGGAGGACTGGGTAACGAAACTTTCCGGAGTAAGCCTGCCGGAAGCGCAGCTGACTTTGCGTTCCGGACGCGATACGCTGATGACAACGGGAAGTCTGCTGTTCACGCATGTCGGTCTTTCCGGTTTTCCTGCGCTGGATTTGGCGGGAGACGCGGCGGCGTTGTGCGAAAAGAACGGAACCGCCACGCTTCATCTGTCGGTCTGTTCCGGCAGAACTGCGGCAGACTGGAAACGGATTTTCGACGAGGCGCGCCGGAATGCCGGACCGAAGAGCATCCGCGGCATACTGAATGAATACATACCGAAATCGGTTGCGGAAACGCTCACCGGACTGTGCGGCTGCTCCGAAGCCAAGGCATCCAATCTTTCCGCCGGAGCGCTGCGCCTGCTGACAGAATATCTGACGGCATGTCCGCTGACGCTGACCGGGTCCGGACCGATGGGCAAGGCAATGGCGATGCGCGGCGGCATCTCTCTGAAGGAAGTCGATCCGGCGACCCTGTCCAGCCGCAAAATGCAAGGCTTGTTTCTGGCGGGCGAACTGCTGGATTTGACCGGACCCTGCGGCGGATACAATATACAATGGGCATTTTCCAGCGGTTTTCTGGCGGGCAGTTCCGCCGCCGCTTATCTGAAAACAGCAAACCATCCGGAGGAAGTCCGACCATGATTCAATTTACTGTTCAAACCCGGCACCGCAATGAAATCCTTGACATTACGGCGCAGGTTGCCCGTGTCCTGCCGGAAAACATAGCCGAAGGAATCTGCCATATCTATTGTCCGCATACCACGGCGGCAATTACGGTCAACGAGAATTACGACCCGGATGTCAAACATGACCTGCTGGAAAAACTGAACCGGCTGATTCCGCCGCAGGAGGTTTATTATCAGCATGAGGAAGGCAATTCCGATGCGCATCTGAAAGCCTCGCTGATCGGTTTTTCGCAGATGGTTCCATTCCGGAACGGGCAGTTGGAACTGGGAACCTGGCAAGGCATTTATTTCTGTGAATTTGACGGTCCGCGCAGCCGCATGGTTCGGCTGTATTTTCAGAAAACGGAAGAATGAGGAAAAACTGGTGCCGAAGAAGGGACTTGAACCCTTACGATCGTAAGATCGCCAGATTTTGAGTCTAGTGCGTCTGCCATTCCGCCACTTCGGCACAAACAGATGGTTTGACTAAAATACAGCAAGATACGAAAAAATCAAGCCCGAAAACTCATTTTTTTATTAATTTTTTTCTTGACTAACGGATATTTGAATCTATATTGATATGGAGCATTAAAAAATCTGACAGGGAGTATTTGTCATGTCTGAAAAAGAAATTGTACTTGGTTTTGATATTGGCGGCACAAAAATCGTCACCGGGCTGATTTCCGCGGCAGGGGAACTGCTGGGAAAACGGCGGATTGAAAACAAGGACACCCGTCCGGAAGATATTCTGCCGCAGATGGTCCGGGACGCCGAGGAACTGGTCCGGGAAAACGGCTTTGAAATGAAAGACGTCCGCGGCTTCGGCATATCCGCCCCCGGACCCGCCGATATAGCCAACGGCATTCTGCTTGCGCCCACCAACAACAAACTCTGGAAAAATGTACCCATTCTCCAGTATCTTCAGGAACATCTCGGCGTGCCGGGCTGTTTTGAAAACGATGCGAACTGCGCCGCGCTGGCAGAAGGTTTCTTCGGAGCAGGCCGCGGCATTGACGACTTCATTTACCTGACCATGAGTACGGGAATCGGAGCCGGCATTGTTACCGGCGGGACACTGGTCCGCGGAACCGGATATTTCGGCGGAGAAGCCGGACATATTGTGATTGACGTTCACAGCGACCGGGTTTGCGGCTGCGGACAGAAAGGCTGTTACGAAGCCTACTGCGGCGGCAGAAGTGTCGCCCTGTATCTGCAGAAACTGCTCAAAGACCAGCCGAATCACAAGATTGTGGAGTGCGCCGGCGGCAAAGTGGAAGACATCGACATGCTGGCACTGGAAAAGGCTTACCGCGCCGGAGATTCCCTGGCGGCGGAAATCTGGGACGAAATGGCTCTGCGCAACGCGCAGGCGATGGGCATTCTGATCAATATATTCAATCCGAAACGGCTGATTCTGGGAACGCTTGCCTGGGCAATCGGGGATCTCTACACCGACCCGATCCGGAAATATCTGCCGCGTTTCGCCTGGAAGGAAATGCTGGCAGACTGCGAGCTGGTCAACAGTGAACTTCGCAGAGACGTCGGTTCCTATGCCGGTGCAGCCGCCGCAATGTATTTCCTGCTGCACAAAAAATTCTGACCCGACAAGGAGATTTCCGTCATGCTGACCCGAACCGGTTCCGCCGCGCTGACCGGCATTGAAGCGATTCCGCTGGAAGTGGAAGTCCATGCGTCCGGACGCGGGGAACAGGAAATCGTCTCGATTGTCGGATTGCCGGACGCCGCCGTCAAGGAAAGCCGGGAACGAATCCGGTCCGCGCTGTATTCCTGCGGCTATGAACATCCTGCCGGGTCGACGCTGATTAATCTGGCTCCGGCGGATTTGCGGAAAGAAGGCTCCGGCTTCGACCTGCCGATGGCGCTTTGTCTGATTGCGGCATCCGGTGCGCTGGACCCGAAACAGCTGGAAGACGCCATGATACTGGGAGAACTTGCGCTGGACGGCGGAATCCGTCCGGTCCGCGGTGTGCTTTCCGCCGCTTTGACAGCACGGGAACACCCGGAATACGGCAAACTGCTCATTCCCGCCCGGAACATCTCGGAAGCGGCAGTGGCGTCAGCAAAACTGAAGGTATATCCGGTGTCAACCCTGCCGGAAGCCGTGGCGGCACTGCGCGGGGAAATGCTTCCGGTCGACCCGTCGGCAGCCGATGCGCTGTTTGCGGAACCGGACTGGAGCAGTATTCCCGACTTTGCCGACGTCAAAGGACAAAGTCAGGCGAAGCGCGCCATGGAAGTGGCGGCGGCAGGCGGACACAACGTGCTGATGATTGGTCCGCCCGGTTCCGGCAAGTCCATGCTGGCGAAACGTCTGCCCGGCATCATGCCGCCCATGACCGAAGCGGAAACACTTGCCACCAGCCGCATTCACAGCGTGATGGGACTGCTGCCGTCCAACACTCCGCTGCTCCGGACCCGTCCGTTCCGTTCGCCGCACCATACGGTCAGTGATGTGGGACTGATTGGCGGCGGAACCAATCCGCGTCCCGGAGAAATTTCACTGGCACACAACGGCGTGCTGTTTCTGGATGAACTGCCGGAATTCAAAAGAACGGTGCTGGAAGTTCTGCGGCAGCCGCTGGAGAACGGAACGATTTCCATTTCCCGCGCTTCCGGCAGCTGTACTTTCCCCTGTGAGTTCATGCTGATTGCAGCCATGAACCCGTGCCCCTGCGGACACCTCGGCGACCGTCTGCACATCTGCCGGTGTCATCAGCAGCAAATCCAGAATTACCGCGCCCGCATTTCCGGTCCGCTGCTGGACCGGATTGACCTGCATGTGGAACTTGCCGCCCTGACAGAAGACGAACTGCTGGCGCACAACACCCCCGCCGCGGAAACCAGTGCCGTCATCCGGGAACGGGTGGTCAGAGCGCGAAAAATCCAGCAGGAGCGTTTCAAGGGAACGGACATCACCTGCAACGGACGCATGGGTCCGTCGGAAATGCGGAAATACTGTCAGCCGGACGCCTCGACGGAATCCATGATCCGCCATGCCATTCAGAATTTCGGTTTGAGCGCACGCGCCTACGACCGCATTCTGCGTGTTGCCCGTACGGTGGCGGATTTGGATGGAAGCGAAACCATTCAGAGTTCGCATCTGTTTGAAGCCATCGGCTACCGTATGCTGGACCGGCGGACGTAACCGTTTTCCATCCGGAACAGAAACCGCAGAGAAAACCGATGGAGCGAAAAATTCAAAAATACCTGTGGGGAATCGTGCTGGCGGCATTGCTGGTGCGGATTCTCTGCGCGCTGCCGGCACTGTGCCAGGGAGAACCCCTGCTGCGGATTGATTCGCAGACTTATCTTCAGCCCGCCAAAGCCCTGCTGTCCGATGGTGCGTACCTGACTGCTCCCGGTTCCGGTCTGCCGATGACCAAACGTCCGCCCGGTTATTCACTGGTGCTGGCGCTGCTGCTTGCCGTATTCGGAGAGAACCTGCCAATTGCGGCACTGCTGAATTGTCTGGCATCCGCGCTGACCTGTTACCCGGTCGGGCTGTGCGGAAGGTATCTGGGCGGACGCAAGGCGGGACTGCTGGCAGCCGGATTTTTTGCCTTGAACCTGACCTCGCTGTCGCAGGCGCCGCTGATTCTCGCCGATACTCTGCTGGGAATGTGCTGTGCCTTCGCGCTGTACCAAGTGCTGAAAGCCTGGCGGCGGCATTCGGTTCTGCATTTCGGAGCCGCCTGTCTGCTGCTGGCGGCAGGAGCCTGGTTCAAGCCGGTCAACACGCCGGTTCTGCTGGCGGGAATGCCGGTGCTGGCTCTGATTTTCTTCGGGTTCCGCAGACAAACGCTCTGTGCCTGGGGCATGTTTCTGACGGTGTTTCTGCTGATGATGTTTCCGCTCATGCTGCGCAATTACCGCTGCGGCGCGGAATTCGACATGGACAGCAACCGCGGGGAAATGCTCTATCACAGCGGGTCCGCCATTCTGGGTGCGGCAACCGGTGAAGATACCGGGATTCTGCGGAACCGTCTGTGCCGGGAAACCGAAGATTTTCTGGCGTCTCATCCGGCTGAATACCCCGATATCCGTTCACAGAATGCCTACCGTCATGCGCAATACCTGAAACTGATCCGAACCTATCCGCTGGCGTTTCTGCGTACGCATCTGCCGCAATGGACCATGCTGCTGCCGGACCTGCCGACGTTTCTGGAAAACAACGGAGCCACAGCCACTGGACGCGGTACGCTGGACGTGTTGCGCAGCCGCGGACTTTTTGCCGCGCTGAACCATTATCTGGACGGACGGTTCGGACTGCTGATTCCGGTTCTGCCGTTTCTGCTGGTCAGTCTGCTGCTGTATGGCGGAGCGTTTCTGCTGCTGTGCCTCTGGCTGTGTCATTGGAAAACGCGCTGGAAATACCTGATGCTGTTCGGGTTATTCGGATTCTTCTACCTGTTTGCGGGCGGACCGGTGGTGATGCCGCGTTATCAGATTCCCGCCTTGCCGCTGCTGTGTGCAATGGCAGGGACATACTGCATTCTGCTGATGCGCCGTTTCCGGAAACATCGGAATCAGTGATTCCGTCCGGACAGCTCAATGTCTGTTCTCATTCTTCGCGATTTGAGCCAGATAATATTTCTGATTCATTGCCACGGACAGGAAATTCATGAAAACCGGAATGACAGCAATAAACAGCAGTCCGCCGACATAAAACACGCTGTTCAATCCCATGGCGAAGACAGTCCATCCGCTGAACACCGCCGCCAGCATGACACCGCTGTTCATGGCAGTAGTGGAGAATCCGAACACGGCACCGCGTTTCCGGCGGGGCGTAACGGAAGTCAGAATTTTCTGCAGAATCGGCTGTATGCCGCCGGCAGCCATATAAAGAACAGTCCGTGCGGCGGCAAAAGCGAGTAGAGAGCCGGCAAAACCCTGAAGAGCCAAAGCCGCACCGGAAATCAGCATAATCGGCAGCAGCAGTTTTTTCGGCGGCAGTTTATCGGAAAGATAACCGCCGATGACGCCGGCAAAAATCGCTCCGCAGCAGACCGCCGCACTGACAATGCCGGTCCAGTAGGAAGCGGTTTCTTTGCCGCAGAGAGCTTCAATTTTCAAGGCGATATACGGGTTTTCATATTGACGGATAATCCCGGTCAGCAGGAAAAGTCCGAACAGCAGCCATACCGCCTTGGTAAAAGCCGGCAGCAGCAGCTGGGGACCGTCTTTTTCCCGGCGGCGCGAACTGTGCCGTGCGGCGGCATGATGCAGAATCGGAACGAATTCATCGTGCGTGAAAAGGATGGAAAATCCGGCAACGAAATACAGGATGCCGCAGAACCAGAACGCATAGAGATAATCAAAATAATAGATAATCAGCCCGCCGATGACATTGCCGAGCATGGCGCCGCCCCAGATGGCAGTCGTCAGAACGCCCTGCGCGAATCCCTGCCGGTCGTCCGGAGTATTCCGCGCAATCATGGTCTGTGAAGCCGCAGTGGTTCCCGCACAGGCGGCGGAAAGGAACCGCAGAAAAATCAGCCAGCCGACACTGCTGACATATCCCATGAGCGGAAACAGGAAAGCCGTAAGGAAAGTTCCGCGCAGCAGCATGGGTTTGACCCCGAAGCGGTCAGCCAGTTTCCCCCAGACCGGGCAGAACAGGGCATATGCCAGAGTTCCGAAAAAGTTGAACATGGAAACATAAATCGCCAATGCGCCTTCGTTGGCAATGTGCAGTTCTTCCTTGATGAACAGCGGAATAAACGGAATCATGGCGGAAAAACCTGCCATGACCAGCAGCTGTGAAAACCAGAGCATAACCAGATTGACTTTCCAATTCGGTTTGACAAAATCAGACATGGCGGAACCCTTTTCCTTTTTCCTGAAATGAATGTGAAGATAAGAATATAATGAACCTGATGTGAAGATAAGAACATAATGTAGCACGTCTGCCAGTTTTTTCCAATGCCGCTTGAAAAAAACTTTTGCAATGCTATTGTACTGTTTCCGGAATGAAAGCTGCACCCTATTCATAATTAAGGATTTTCAGACATGGCTTTTTATACACTTGCAAATACGGAGTTATCCAGAACCATTGAAGTATCGGAATCCGGCATCCGGACAGTTTCACTGCGGGATTTGCGCCGGAACCGGGAATATCTGGCACAGCCCTGCCGGGAATTTGCTTTTGCACTGGATGACAGACTGTATTCATCCTGGCAGGAAAGTCATGTACGGGAAGTCGACGGCAATCTGGAAAAATCGGATGAAGTTCCCCGTTTCCGCGCGATCCGGGAAACGCCGCTCCGGCTGGAAATCGACCTTGAACTCCGGGATATTCTCATCACGGCAGTCTGGGAAATGCCCGCCGGCGTGAACGGAATGCGCAAGCATATCATTCTGAAGAATCAGGGAGCGCAGACCGTCCGGCTTTCCAATGTGATTTTCGACGACACGCAGGCTGCCCCCGGTGTCATAGCCGACTGCGATTTCTATGCGGGCAGCGATGACCACCGTCAAGCCATCTGCTTCACCATTGAAGGAACCGAAGACATCATCCGCGTCCACAATCCGACCTGCGGAGCGGGATGCATTCAGGGTTCATCGGCGCCGGGACCGCTGCGGTATTTTCTGTATTACCCGCACTGGAACAATGCCATTCACGCCTTGAACATGAGTTCCGCGCCGTTTGTGCTGCCGCTGGAACCGGGGAAAGAATTTGTATCTCCGGATTCGCTGATTTCCCTTTATCAGGGCGACCTGTCCGACCCTGCGACGGTAAACGATTTCCGGAAACTGATCCGTTCCGGACTGCCGGCAGTGAATTATCCGGAAGGAATCATGTACTGCACCTGGATTCCCTTCTACAAGAACATCAGCGAACCGCTGACTCTGGAGCTGGCGGAACATGCCGCTGCCATGGGATGCCGCTGGTTTGTGCTGGATGACGGCTGGTTTTCCGAACCGGACCGCCAAGTGGACGCCGCAAAATTTCCGAACGGTCTGGAACCATTGGCGGAACGGGTCCGCAGTCTGGGAATGCGGTTCGGTCTCTGGCTGAATATCGGAACGGATTACGGCATGGGGGAAGTTCCGGAAAAATGGTTTGCCCGCCGCGAAGACGGCAAGGTGAACCGTCTGGGATTCGATTATTCGGAATCCGGCGGCGTGCTGTGTCTGGGCTCGGATTACCGGGACTATGTGGTGAAGAAACTGGATGAACTGACCGTCCGGTACGGGGTTTCCTATTTCAAACTGGATTTCAGCAGTGTCATGTCGCCGTACGGTCTCCTGCCCTGGGGCTGTCATGCAGAAGACCATGCACACCACCACGGCATGGGCGATTCCATCTGGGCGATGTATGAAGGAATGCGTTATGTGCGGGATGAAATGCACCGCAGACATCCGGAAGTGATTCTGGATTACAGCTTTGAAGCGTTCGGCACGGAACGGCCCAATATCGCCGCACTGGAGCTGTCGCCCCTTCACCATGTTTCCAATCATTCCGCCAGCAAAACACAGTACCAGCGGATCGACAAAGTCCGGCGCGATTTCTACACCTGGCTGGGCAAACTGCCGCCGGAACGCATTCTCAACGGTCTGCTTGCCATCCGGCGGGACAGCGGAGCGGAATATCTGCTGACTTCTTTTGCCGGAGCGCCGCTGACTGCCGGAGATTTGCGTTCACTGTCCCCGGAACTGGAACAGCGTCTGAAATCTTTTGCCGCCGCTTTCAACCGAAGCGTGGAAAACGGTCCGCTGACCGTATTTCAGGTGATTGAATCCAATGAGGAAGCGGACGGTTTTCTGCGCACCGATGAACAGGGACGCGGTCTACTGGCTCTGTTCAACCGGACAGATGCCGAGCGCGTCTTCCCGATTCCCCCCGGATACCGGGTCCGGAATGTGGAAACCGGTTCCGCAATTCCTTCCGCCGGAGCGCATGACTGCGCCATGTTCTACTGTGAAAAAAGTACGGAAACAGATGCCTGACCGGCATATTCTTGTATTTCGGCAAATCCATGATATAGTATCGGAAAACGGAACAGCATACAGGATAAAGGACAGACGGTTCAGATGAAACGCATGATTTACATAGGCCATGCCTATCACAGAAAAACACAATCGGTGTCTTTCATTCTGGAACTGTTCCGGCAGAAATACGATATAACTTTCCTGTCGGCGGAAGTGGTCCGGAAACCGGGCGGAGAACTGGAACAGGTCATCACGGAAAATCTGCATATGTTGTCCGGACAGCATTTCGATCTGCTGGTCTGTCTGCAGGTCATGCCGTCGATACAGAATCTGAAGAAATACATTTCATTCGACCATGCAGTCTTTTTCCCCATGGCGGATTTTTATTATCTGGCGCCGGAAGACGTCCGTCAGCCGATCTGGCGCGAATACCGGGATTTCCAGATTATCTCCTTTTCCCGGAAAGTTCATGAAGAACTGAAAGCATACGGCTATTCCTCGCACTGTTTCCAGTATTTTCCGGAACCGCCGGCACAATGGGAAACAGGGGATTCCCATGCGGCGTTTTTCTGGCAGCGGATTACCACCGTGAATGTTCTCGTATTTCAGAAACTCATGCGGAATTATCCGCTGACGGAACTGCATCTGCACCGCGCACTGGACCCGGGTGAGCATTATGTCCCATTGCCTTATCCATTACAGGGAGACATGCGGATTTTCCATTCCTCGTGGTTCGAACATAAGGAAGACATGCTCCGGGACATCGACCGGTGCGGAATCTATTTTGCCTCCCGGCATTGCGAGGGCATCGGCTTGTCGTATCTGGAAGCAATGGCACGCGGACGCTGCGTCATTGCTCCGGATGAAACCACTTTCAATGAATATATCATTCCAGGGAAAACCGGATTCCTTTACCCGGATCAGTCCGGCGCACAGCTCAAACCGCTGGAAATCAGCGGGGAACAGGTCCGGCAGATCCAGCAGAATACCCGGCAGTACATGCAGGACGGCTATCGGGAATGGTGCGGGAAACGGAACAGCATTCTGACGCTGGCGGAAACCGCACCGGAACTGGACACCGCCCGGCAGAAACGTCTGGAACCGGTCTGGAAAAAAACGGAAACGATTTTCGCGGACAACGCCAGAACCGGAAGCATACAGATTCCGAAGAATTCCATTCTGCAGAAAATCCGGAAATGGCTCCGTATGCAGAAAATGGATTCGGCGGAATACCAGATCATCGGAACCCGGCGGTTGCTGGGCATTCCCGTTTACACCAAAGTGGAACGCACAGACCGGAAAATGATTTACATTTTCCTGCTGGGGTTGCCGCTGCTGACCATTGAATTCAGACCGCAGGAGTAAGAACAATGACTTCACCGCAGACCTGTCCGCCGGAACCGCCGGTTTTGCTGTCCATCGTCACGATTGTCAAGGACGTTATCGGGCGGAGACGGGAAACCGCCTTCCGCAACTGTGTGGACTCGGTCGCCATGCAGACTTTTCCCGGTATCGAACATCTGATTGTGGACGGCGGTTCCACGGACGGAACAGTCGAACTGCTGCAATCGCTGGCGGCAGCGGGGAAAATCCGTTTCGTTTCGGAACGCGACCACGGCATTTATGACGCGATGAACAAGGGAATCCGGCTGGCAAAAGGGCAATACATCCTGTTTCTCCACTCGGATGACGCCCTGACAGACTGCTGCACGGCAGAACACGCCATGAAAATTCTGCTGGCCAATGATGCGGATTACGGTTATGCGGATGCGGAAGTTTACTCGCAGGACCATGCCCAGCTGATCCGGATCTGGGAAGGGACACTGGCGGACATCCCGTTCGGTGTTTATCCCTGTCATCAGACTTTGTTCTGCAAACGTTCCGTGCTGGAGAAAACCGGCGGATTTTCGGAAAAATATCTGGCGAACGCCAATCTGTGCATGTGCCGTCTCGCCAGCGGTTCCTGGAAAGGAATCCGCATACCGGGCGCCACCACGGCATTTCATCTCGGCGGAGCTTCCGGCATTCTGCAGAAACAGCTGGCAAGACTGGAAAAAGAACATATCCGTTTTCTGCTCGATGAATGCGGCTGGAACCTGACGGAACAAGAAGCCTCCCTGCTGTATAACCGGAAATACTGCGGAATTCCCTGGCAGGAAGCTGTCCGGCTGGGTGTAAAACTGCCGAAACAGGAATGGGTGGAACGCTATTTTGAACATTACATCGCTTTTCTGAAACAGCAGCAGACCGTTCAGCAGCATCAGATTCAGAAACAGCCGGAAATGTGCAAACTGCGGCTGTTCGGCATCCTGCCGTTCTGCGCATTTCCCGCCAGAGAAAGATAAGATTCCGGCGGAAAGGATGCGGCAATGACAGGACGGACAGTTTTCTCTTTGATTCTGACGGCAGGGCTGTTTCTGGCGCAGAATCCGGTTTGCGCCGGACTTTTTTACCCGTCCGTCATCGGCAGCTGGCTGAACGGACCGCTGACCCCTGCCGCCTTGTCCGTCCCCGAAGCGGAAAAAACCGTCGATGAAGAACAGCTTAAACAGCAGAAAAAACGTTTCCGCCGGCAGACTTCGCCGAAAATCCGCGCCCGGATGGCATGGGAACTGCGCAATGCCGGCACCCCCGCCGCCTTCCGGCTTCTGACCCGTCTGCTGAAAAATGAACAGGACAGACTGGTACAGGAAAAACTGTTCCGTTCTCTGCTGTATCTTCAACAGCATGGAGCAGCCGTTCCCGGCGGCGACAGCTGGCTGCCGGAATGGTTTTCGGCAAGAACTCCGGAAATCCGTTCCGCCGCCATGGTTCTTTATCTGACCTGCGCACAGAATCCGGATCCCGTTCCGGTGATTCAGGCGCTGTATCAGGAACATTCCCCGCAGGTGCTGACGCCTGTCGGCAGAATTCTGCAGCCGCGGGCAATGGAAATTTCCAGATCCCTGCTCTGCAATCTGTATGTCTGCGCGGAACCGGGGAACATTGCATTGCGTGCTTTTGCCATCGGTCTGCTGGCGCGGCAGTCCAATCCGGATACATCCATCCTGCTCCGGGATGCCGTTCAGGATTCCGACCCGGTCATCCGCATTGCGCTGGCACAGGGGCTTGCCGCCCATTCAGCCGGTCCGATGGAACTGCTGAAAAAAACTGCCGCCGATCCGCTTCCCGCCGTCCGGACAGTTTCGGCACAGCTCCGGAACCCCGATTCCGGCAGGGAAAATCTGCTGGGATATCTGTTGTCCGACCCGGAACCGCAGGTTCGCGCCGCCGCCGCAGAATCTCTGGGAACTGCCGGAACCCTGTCCGCTGCCGCCGCTCTGACGGAACAGATTGCGGATTCCATGGTCCGGGAAAATGGCAGAAGCGGGACAGCTCAAGTCCGAAACGCCGTAGCCAAAGCCCTGGAATCTTCCACGCTGTCGCCGGAAATCTGCACGGAATTGACAGCGTCCGCCGACCGTGTTCCCGAAATACGCCCTTTGGTCATCCGACTGCTGCTCCATTTCGGCAGACCGTCCGCCGCACCGACCGCGCTGCGCTGGCTGCAAGGTTCGGAAGATGTTTCCCTGCAGAAGGCGGCGGTGTCTGTCATCCTGAAAACCAAATACGCTCCTGCACTTCCGGAACTGGTGCGTCTGACGGATTCCGCTGACCCGGAAGTGCGGCAAATCATCGCGGAAACCCTGGGATTGTTCCGCACGGAAACTGCGGTAAATGCCTTGAAAAAATTGTCTTATGATAAAAACAGCGCCGTTGCCGATGCGGCGGCACTGGCAATGTGCCGGAGCGGGAATCCGGTCTTTCTGCCGGAATTCCGTCATGCGCTGGCGGACCGCAGTCCGGAAGGAGCAGTACGCCGGGCAATTGCCTGCCGGGCGGTCAGCGCGCTGGATGCGGCGGACAAACGCATTCTGGAAGATCTGGAAACTCTGGCGGCGACGCCCTGCATTCCGCAGCCGGAGAAAGGCATTGCCGCGCCGGACACGGATTTTGTCCGTCTCTCGGCTCTGCTGGCGCTGCTGGAAGCCGCACGGAACGGAAATCGGGAAGCGGCAAAGATTTATGACCGGAGTATGCAGCTGCTGAAACAGCTCCCTGCCGGATTGACCAGTCCGGCATTCCGGGAATATCTCCGTCAGGTGGATGCGTTTGCCCGGAATCAGCCGGTGGAGTGCGGGCGTCTGCCGGTCGTGCCGGTTTCGTTTTCAGCACAGCAGGGAGGTTCACGATGAAAAACCGTCTCACTTTGCAGTCTCCGGTCGGGGAACTGGTTCTGACAGAAGAAGATGCACAGATTACGCGGCTGTGTCTGCCGGGAGAAAATCCGCCGTCTGATTTTCAGGAACAGCATACGCCATTGCTGGACCGGGCGGCACAGGAGCTGGAAGAATATTTTGCGGGGAAACGGAAACAGTTTGACCTGCCGCTGAATCCGGCGGGAACGGAATTCCAGCACCGGGTCTGGCAGGAACTGGAAAAGATACCGTACGGGGAAGTCATCACGTACGGGGAACTGGCGCGGCGGACGGGCAATCCGAAAGCCTCCCGTGCCGTGGGACAGGCGAATCACCGCAATCCGATCGCCATTCTGATTCCATGTCACCGGGTGATTGCCGGCGGCGGGAAGCTCGGCGGATACGGCGGCGGAACGGAAATCAAGCGGAAACTGCTGGTTTTGGAAGAAATCTGGCTGTTCTGAACCGTTTTTTCGGGATGAAACGGCATTTTTTTTCAAATACGGCTTTCATATTTAAGCATGACGCATTATATTACGGGTTGCAAGAGACAGTCTTATATGCGAAAATCATGAACAGGAATGGGATAAAAATGGCAGAAGCAAAAGCAATGAATACAAGCGGTGCCCAGCTGGACTTTGTCTGTGTGGAACCGGATTGCGGCGGCGTGGTGAAATTCAATCTGATGGAACTGGACAAGGCGGGATTTCAGGCTCTTTGCCCGAAATGTCACCGTCCGTATGAATTTGACGAACAGCTCCGGGAAAAATTCCTGAAGCTCCGGAATCTGATTCTGGCGGTGCGCGATGCCGAACCCATTCTGGGCGACTGCAGTGTGGCGGTCGCAGTGCCGGCGGGCGAAGTCAAAGTTCCGTATGCGCTGCTGCTGACCCGCATGAACACCATGATTACGCTTGATCTCGGCGGTGAAAAAGTCGACTTCCATCTGTGGATTGAACCGGCTTCCGCCGACACCTTCCGCTGATTTTTTCAACAGTTCAAGAAAGGACATATCACCATGACAGATCAGGAAATCATCAAGGCATTTCAGGATGCAGGTGCGCTGCTGGACGGACATTTCGTACTGCGCAGCGGTCTGCACAGCAATAAATTTTTCCAGGCGGCCCTGCTGTTCCGTTTCCCCGATATCGCGGAAAAACTCTGCCGCACTCTTGCCGAACGCATGAAAGGCCTCGGCGCAACCACGGTCATTTCCCCCGCAGTCGGCGGCATTCTGGTCGGACAGGAACTCGCCCGCGCGCTGGGCATTCAGGCAATCTTCGCCGACAAGGAAAACGACCAGCTGGTGCTGAAACGCGGATTCACCATTCAGAAAGGTGAAAAAATTATTGTGGCGGAAGATGTTGTGACCAAGGGCGGCCGTGTCCAGCAGACCATTGACCTGGTCCGTTCCCTGGGCGGCGATCCGGTGGCAGTCGGAATCATCACCGACCGCAGCGGCGGCAATGTCGATTTCGGCATTCCGCTGTACAGCCTCATCAGATTGAGTCTGCCGACTTTCGATCCGGCGGAATGTCCGCTCTGCAAGGAAGGCAAACCGCTGACCCGTCCCGGTTCCGGCGCAAAGTCCTGAATCCGTTAATCTTTATCAATGAAGGGGGTGTGCCTCTTTATGCTCACCAAAATTCTGAAAGCTGTTTTCGGCAGCAAATCCGGACGCGATGTCAAACGTCTGATGCCGAAAGTCAAACGCATCAACGAACTGGAAGTGGAATACCAGAAGCTGACCGACGACCAGCTCAAAGCCAAAACCACCGAGTTTCAGGAACGTCTGCGCAACGGGGAAACCACGGATGACATCATGTGCGAAGCGTTCGCCGTGGTGAAGAACGCCTGCCGCCGGCTCTGCGGAACCACGGCGGAAGTCTGCGGACATATCATGACCTGGGACATGGTTCCGTTCGACGTCCAGATCATCGGCGGTATTGTTCTGCATCAGGGCAAAATCGCGGAAATGGCAACCGGCGAAGGCAAAACCCTCGTCGCCACTTTCCCGCTCTACCTGAATGCCCTTACCGGCAAAAACTGTCAGCTGGTTACCGTCAACGACTACCTCGCCCTGCGCGACTCCCAATGGATGGGAACCGTGTTCCGTTATCTCGGACTGACAGTCGGCTGCATCCAGAACGATCAGGACCCCGCCGAACGCCGCGCGCAGTACAACTGCGACATCACGTACGGCACCAACAGCGAATTCGGGTTCGATTATCTGCGCGACATGGGTATGGCAACCACCCGCGACCAGCTGGTTCAGCGGGATCATTTCTATGCCATCATCGACGAAGTGGACTCCATCCTCATCGACGAAGCCAGAACGCCGCTGATCATTTCCGGTCCGGTTGCCGTTTCCACCAATCAGTATGAATCCCTGAAACCTGCCATCGCGGACCTGTTCAACCGCCAGAATCTGCTGTGCGGACGTCTGATTCAGGAAGCCCGCGCGCTGCTGTCCAAGGAAAACGCGGCCAATGACGAAATCGACCAGGCCATCACCAAACTGCTTCAGGTCAAACTCGGAATGCCGCGTCATAAACAGCTGGCGCACATGCTGGAATCCGCCGAAGTCCGCAAACGTCTCGAAAAAATGGAGATGTTCGTCCGCAGCGACCAGAACCGCGGTATGCTTCAGGATGTCCAGGCGGACCTCTTCTTCTCCATGGATGAACGTCAGAACGAAGCTGACCTCACGGAAAAGGGACGCATGGCGGTTTCGCCGGCAGACCCCGATGCCTTTGTGCTGCCGGACCTGCTGGAATCCATTCATGCCATTGAAAACGATCCCGCCCTGTCCGAAGCGGAAAAGATTGAAAAGAAACAGAAATTCCAGGAACAGTTCGCCGAAAAAAGCGAACGTCTTCAGAATCTTTCCCAGCTGCTCCGCGCCTACTGTCTGTTTGAAAAAGACGTGCATTACGTCGTGGCGGACAACAAGGTGCTGATCGTTGACGAGCATACCGGCCGTATTCTGCCCGGACGCCGTTTCAGCGACGGTCTGCATCAGGCTCTGGAAGCCAAGGAAAATGTCGAAATCGAAAAAGAGACGCAGACTATGGCGTCCATCACGATTCAGAACTATTTCCGTCTTTACGAAAAACTCGCCGGCATGACCGGTACGGCTGAAACGGAAGCCAACGAATTCCATCAGATCTATAAACTGGATGTGGTGGTCATTCCGACCAACCGTCCCTGCCGCCGCGTGGACTACAATGACTGTGTCTACAAGACCAGACGCGAAAAATTCAACGCCATTGTCGATGAAACCGAAAAGGCGTACAAAAAAGGTCAGCCCGTTCTGCTGGGCACGATTTCAGTGGAAGATTCGGAAATTCTCAGCCGTATGCTGAAACTGCACAAGATTCCGCATAACGTGCTGAACGCCAAGAACCACGCCATGGAATCCGAGATTGTGGCGCGCGCCGGACAGAAATTCGCGGTTACCGTTGCCACCAACATGGCAGGCCGCGGTACCGACATCAAGCTGGGCGAAGGCGTTGCGGAACTGGGCGGTCTTTACGTGATCGGCAGTTCCCGGCACGATTCCCGGCGCATTGACCGGCAGCTGCGCGGACGTTCCGCCCGTCAGGGCGACCCCGGCGCATCCCGTTTCTATGTGTCGCTGGAAGACAACCTCATGCGTCTGTTCGGGTCCGACCGGATTGTCAAAATCATGGAACGGTTCGGTTTGGAAGAAGGCGAAGAGCTGCAGCATCCGTGGCTGACCAAATCCATTGAAACGGCACAGCGCCGCGTGGAACAGCATCACTTCGCCATCCGTAAACGCACCCTGGAATACGACGATGTCATGAACAAACAGCGCGAAGTCATCTACGGCTTCCGCAAGGAAACACTGTTCAACGACAACTGCCGCGAGCTGATTTTCAAAATCGCCGATACCGCGGTTTTCCGGCAGATCGAAAACGCCGTCAGCGCAGCCGGCCAGGATTCCCCCACCGGAATCAACTGCGAACGGCTGATGGCATGGCTGAACAACACCTTCCCGATCGGCTTTGATGAAAAGGAAATCATCAAATACAAAGTGCCGGGACAGCCCGACAGCGATGCCATCTGCGATGCCGTCATGAACCGGATCAGAGAAGTCTACAAGGTCAAGGAAGCCGCCGAAGACCCCGAAGCACTGGTCTGGCTGGAACGCCATATCATCCTCAATGCCGTGGACAAACTTTGGCAGGATCATCTGTATGCCATGGACAACCTCCGTTCCAGCATCGGACTGCGCGCGTATGCGCAGAAAGACCCGCTGGTGGAATACAAGCAGGAAGCCTTCAAGATGTTTGAACAGCTGATGGAAGACATTGACCAGGAAATTGTTTCCGGCATGTTCCGTTCGGCGACTTCCATTCAGGCTTTCGAACAGATCTTCGCCAATCTGCCGATCACCATGTCCCATGAGGAACTGGGACAGTTCGGCATGAGTCAGGAGGAACCGGCTGCTCTGCCGCCGGGCAGTCCCGCGCAGGAGATGAAAGGTCAGCCCGTTCCCGAAGGTGAACCGGAAATCAACATTTCCTTTCACCGGGAACTGCCGAAAGTCGGCCGCAATGACCCCTGTCCCTGCGGTTCCGGCAAAAAGTACAAAAAGTGCTGCGGTAAATAAACGGCAGTCTGAATGAATAACTTGAAACGGTCCGGATGCTTTGCGGTGTTCCGGACCGTTTCTGTTCCGGGAACAAAAAAACAGCAAAAAAATATTCAAGACAGGATTGACGAACCCCGGAAACATGATATATTTAACAACAGCTGTTTCGGAGAGCTGTCAGCCGACGCGCGGAACAGATAATATCACACGGGAGTACTGATTTATGATTCTGGAAAAACTGAAAACCGTTGACCCGGCTGTTTACGGCATGTCCGCCAGCGACGGCATGGTCTGGCTGTCACCCGGTCTGCAAGGCAGAATTTTCTGCTCCATCGATGACACGCTGACCCATAAACTGGATTTCGATCTGGCGGCTCATCCCACGGATTCCTTCAACAACATCGGCGGCAATTCCTTCTGGCCCGCCCCGGAAGGCGGCGCGTTCGCATTCAATTATCCGCATGGCGAATGGTGCGTTCAGGACGGCATCAACAAAGTCTGCCCGGTGCTGACTGTTCAGCCGGACGGCTTCGCCCGCATGGTCAAGAACATCACTCTGCTCAATGCCAAAGGCGTGGAAGTTGAGCTCGAATACCGCCGGGAAATTCAGGCGAACGACATCACCGCACAGGCGCACGCCTGCGGCGTCAGATGCGTCTCCTACCGGGAAACCGACACGTTCACTCCGCAGAAGGAATATGCCACGGACCAGGTCATTCTCAACGCCTGGACCCTGGAACAGTTCTGGGGAGCGGAAAACATTGTGGCGTTCGGTGCTTACGGCAAAAAAGACGCCGCCCCGAAACAGGTCATCAATGATGATTTCTACGGCGATCCGCTGGCGCGCATCCGTTTTGCCGACGGACTGTTCCTGTTTGACCTCGGCGGTCCGAACCGTCTCCAGATCGGTTTCAAGAAAGACTGCCGCCCCGAACTGATCGGTGCGTATGACCCCGCAAACGACATGCTCATCATCCGCAAAACCAATATCGAAAACGGGGTCTACATCAACATCGCGGACAACGACCAGAAAGCCGGCGCCTACTCCACGGAAGATATTTACAGCATCTTCAACGGCTCGCAGGAACTGAATTTCTTCGAGCTGGAAACCATTGCGCCGATGATTGTCAAAGACGGCAAGCTGGTCAGCACCACGCTTCATTCGGCAACCTGCATCTACAAAGGCGGACGTGAAAACATCCGTGCCGTGCTTGAAAAAATATACGGACTCAACTCCAAGGAGATTGTAAAATGAACAACATCAAGACTGTCTTCGGTTTCGACATGGAAACCGACATCGGAAGCTGGACCTCCGGTTACGAAGGTATGCAGCACGGAAGCCCGGTCATCCTGGACATCCTCAAGAAACATGACATCAAGGCGACGTTCTTCTTCACCGCCGATGCCGCAATCAAAAACCCGAACATCGTTCACATGGTGCGCGACGCCGGACATGAAATCGGCTGCCACACGCTGTTCCATGAAACCATCGGCGACGCCCTGTTCGAAATCCCCGGCATGATGCCCCTTCTGCCCGAAGAAGTCGAACACCGTATCGAACTCGCCACCGAACGCGTGGAAAAAATCGCCGGCGTACATCCCACCGCCTGGCGCTGCCCGCGGCTCTGGGGTTCCACGGTCGTGGTGAATGCCCTCGAAAGACTCGGCTACACTGCCGACGCCACGTACCCGATGTATTTCTACCGCGAACGCCTCACTCCGTATCATCCCTCCAAGGACGACTGGACCAAGGAAGGCGACATGAAAATCATCGAACTGCCGAACTTCGCCGACCTGTCCATGGATTCCAAGGATCAGTACGGCCGTGACATGGACCAGTGGCCGCTGTGGCGTACGGAATCCGCTGAAGCGGTCATGGAACACATCCGCGGCTACATCAAGTTCTGTGAAGGCAAAAAAGTTGATCCGTTCCTCTGCTTCTACATGCATCCGTGGGAATTCTGGCCGATGCCGCAGGGACTCATTCATTCCGGCGAAGGCGCGGTTCTCCCCGATCCGTTCATCGTGAAGAACTGCGGTCCGTATGCCGCGGAACAGTTCGACGTGCTGATTCAGAAACTCAAAGATCTGGGTTCTGTTTTCTCGACTGCGTCCGGCTGTCTCAACTGACCCGGAAACATTCCGTCATTCAAGGCCGTTCCCCTGCGGAACGGTCTTTTTTTCTTGTCCGGCAGCAAATATTTCAAAAAAATCTCATATTTTTTTCATTCTGCTCTTGACATGTGCAACTATCTGTTGTATAATTGCACATGTAATAGAACATGTTGAGGAATTATGGGCAATCAGGAACAAAACAAACCGGTCTCTTTTCTTCTGCTGGAAGAAGATTTGCGCCGTGATATTTTCATGAACCGGCTCAAGGACGATGAAGCCGTCCCGTCGGAACATGACCTCTGTGCCCGCTACGGACTCAGCCGCAACACTGTACGCCGGGCACTGGGCAATCTGGTGAATGACAGGCTGCTTTACAAAGTCAAAGGGCGCGGCACTTTTGTTGTACCGTCATCCCGGCGGCAGACTCTGCACTGCAATACCCGTTCCCGGCAGGTGGTTTTTCTGTCCTTGGAATCCGCTCTTTCAGAGGGTGCGTTCCGCGACAGTGCCGTCTACGAACCAATTTTCCGCGGGCTGAACAGTGTGCTTCAGGAGTACGGATACAATCTGCTGCTTGCCCATGTGCGCATGGACTGGCAGCCGCCGGCATGTCTGATCAACGGGGATGTTTCCGGAGTCATTTTTCACGGACAAGTGGACTCTGAATTCTGGAAACGCTATATTCTGCCGCTGCCGCATGTGGGAATCAATCATGTCAATGAAATGCTGGAATCCCATTGGGTCCAGCAGGATATGTACAATATGGCAATCCGTGCCGTCAAATATTTCAAGGAGCACGGACACCGCCGCATCGGTTTTGTCTCCAATGAAACTGAAGTGCCATTCATGCGGCGAAGTCAGGATTTTTTCATGGAAGCATTGCGCGGAGCCGGTTTTGAAATAAATCCGGATTGGATTGTTGCCTGGCAGCGGGAAAGCGTGAACGGACAATTGCAGAAAGAATATGAAATCCCGGATTTCCGGCCGTTTCTGGAAAAAGCATTCCACGGCAAGGAGCATCCCACGGCATTTTTCTGCATCGACGACTGGCGCGCTCTCTGCACGATGGAAGCCTTGAAACGGATGGGCTTGCGGGTTCCGGAAGATGTCAGCATCATGGGAACCAGCGCAGACCGTTCGCCTTATCCCGGCAATATCACCAGTTTCAATTACCAGCTGGAACGGCTTTGTTCCGAAGCCGCCAGGCTGCTGTTGAGTGTTTTTGACGGAACTGCCGACGGCTGTTTCAAAAAAATTCTGGTTCGACCCGTTTTTTATGAAGGCGAAACAGTAAAAAACATAAATCCATAACAGAGCAGAGATGTGAAAACATGAACAGGAAACCGGGTAGGCTATTCACATTCAACGAACTCATAATCGTATTGTCGGCGGCAATGCTTCTGGGGGTTCTTCTGCTTCCGACACACCAATTGCTTCGGTCTTTAAAAGAGAACGCCGCATGTTCCGCCAACTTGAAGCAATTGACCGTCAATGCAATGAACTACGCAGCGGACAACAATAATATGATGATAGAGTACCGTCCGTCAACCACCAAAGACGCAGGCAAAGACAATTGGGTATGGAATATGGTTCGGCAAGGATATATACAACCGAAACATCTTTTCTGCGAGACCATCACGCAGTATACAAAGTACAGTCTTTCTCAGCCGGCGTATGCTGCGGAGCTGGAAGCTATGGACAACTTTGCGCGGGGCAATGCCTGGAAATATAAATTCATTTCTTACGGTTACAACTGGAATATCGGCGGTGTGAACTACTGGGGAGATTACACCGGTTCTGCCAAATGCAGCGAAATCCGTCAGCCCGAACACAAAGTTCTGTTCGCCGACGCATTTACGAAAGAACAGGGCGGAGCCGGTTTCCTCGGCATTGATATGCGTTACAATGTCTGGGCAAAAATTCATGAACGGCATGCAGGAGGAACTAATATCGCCTGGGCGGATGGTCATGTGTCATTCATGAATCAGCCGGTCAAGGAACTTCAGAATCATCATACATCTTTTGCAGATGCAACCAACCGTATCCGCTACTATTTTTACCGGGATTACAGCGGCGGCAAACAATAAAAGCAACAGAATTCAAATACAGAGAAAAGGAGAAAACAAAATGACAACAAAAAGCAGGATACTCACATCTTCGCGCAATCACACCCATAACCGTTTCACGCTTATCGAACTCCTCGTTGTGATTGCGATCATTGCGATCCTGGCGGGAATGCTGCTGCCGGCTCTGAATGCGGCACGGGAAAAAGCCCGTTCCGCAGCCTGCATGAGCAATTTGCGCCAGTTGAGTTTCAGCGCCATCAGCTATGCCGGAGATTACAAAGATTTCGTCATAGAATATCGCCCCTCAACAACCTCTGACGTGGGAGTAAACAACTGGGTCTGGAACATGGTCCGATGGGGCTATGTGAAAACCGGCATTCTGTTTTGTTCATCCATTTCGCCTTATGTAAAAAATGCCATGTCCCAGCCGCAATATGCCAAAACACTGGCGAATCCCAAATATTTTGCGAACGGCAACGCCTGGCTGTATAAATTCATTTCCTACGGATACAACTGGCATATCGGCGGGGTGAACTACTGGGGCGGATATTCCGGTTCGGCACGGCTCGGCAGCATCAAACAGGCCAGTCATAAAGTGTTTTATACGGATTCATTCACCATTGAGCTGAACGGATCCGGTTTCCTCGGCATTGATATGCGTTACAATGCCTGGGCAAAAATTCATGAACGGCATTCCCGCGGAGCTAACATTGCCTGGGCGGACGGACATGTTGCCTATATGAACAAACCGATCGCAGAACTGCAGAATTACCACACTTCATTTGCCGACGCAACCAACCACATCCGTTATTATTTCTACTGGAATTATTCCGGATCCAAAGATTGAACAGCATAACACAAAAAGGGTTATTGTATGAAAAAAATATTCTTCATCGCCGCAGCGGCATGTCTGGCGTTATCTGCTCATGCGCTGGAATATCAACGGGAAGACTGGAACAGCAATCTGGTAATTGGAAACCGCCCGAACCAAGTCGGCACCACGAAATTTCTGCCGCGTACCCAACTCTGGTATGGAATGTATCAGAATCTGCTTCACCGCTGGGTGGACCGTCCGCTGGAATTTGACCGGGAAACCCGTTATTCCGGAACTAAATACCTGTATCTGACCGCGCCAAGTCTGAAGCAGGAACTGAAAACCATGCATGAATATGAACTGGATGCATTCAGTGCCTTCTGCAATGGCTGTATGAATCATATTTTCCTGAATGCCATGACTTTCATGGATGCCAATCCGATCGGCAGAAACTTTCTGTTCCCGGATTATCAGGGTGAGCCGGGACAGACTCTGAAAGGTCTGGGCAGATACCTGAATCAAATGAAAAACAGCCGGGCGATTTTCCGGGTAAACGGGAAAATTCCGTTTGCAACATACGGTATCAGCGTCAAGGATGCAGTTCAATTTGAACAGGAGAAACAAGAACTGATTCAGAAACATGGAGACATTTTCCTGCTGCTCGGCAGCGGCGGAGCCGGAATAGGCCATTGGGAAAGCATCATGACGGTATGGCGTTATCTGGAGACCGGCCGGATCAGCGAGGATTATCTGAAAAAACTGGAAAAAGGCATCGAACGTACTCTGACTTACTTTGACGGCATTCAGATCGGCACAGTCAACCGTTACCGGGAACCCATGGGAGATTATATGCTGCAAATGCGTTCCGAATATTACAAAAATATCATGGTGCCCCTGCTGAACAGAATTTTTGCCAAAGAACAGTTCAAAAACAAAATGCTGATGGCTTTTGTTGAAGCGGGCTACATCAATCACCGCTCCGGAGACAACATGGGAGAATTCGGAACATCCACGCTCCGGAACGGCATGGAAAACGCCATGCTGCTCAATCCGAATTTCATCATGTTGTCTGAATGGAATGAATACAATGAAAATTCCATCTTCCGGCCGACCTTGAACAACTCCGATGCCAAAAAACGGCTTGTCCGCTATTATATCCGCGAAGTACGCAAACAAACACAAACGCCGTTGAAAGGCGATGACACTGCTATCCCCAACTTGATTCTTTCCGCACGGCAGACTGTCAAAACCGGAGAACCTCTCCAGTTCGAGCTGCTCCATGTCCCTGACGGCAGCGGCGCTGAATATACAGCTCAACTGAAGCTCAAAGACAGCAGCGGCAGACTTCTGCAAACCTTCCCCGAAGAGCGGTTCGTACCGGAAAAACTCCGGGCGGTTACTTATACCATTCCCAGCGAACTGCTCGCCGAAAATGCCGCAGTATACCCGGAAATAGAAATCAATGGACAAAAAACATTCAATGGTTTTGACCATGTGCGCATTCGTCCGACTTTTTGTGTCGTCTATAAATCCATTCATCAGCCGCTCCGCTCACTGACACAACCGGAACAAGTCAAATTCTCCGTTGCCAGAACTGATGACGGTCATTATAAAATTGATGCGGATATTCAGACTGGTGAACCTATCAGCTCTTTTGAACTGCTGGACAATGAAGTGGAAGTCTATGCCGATGACCGCGCCAATGAATTTGACCGGGAAAACTCGGTTCAGCTCATGTTTCTGATTGGCGGACGGTGCAAATTCGGCAATTACGAAATGGTCATCAGAGTGGATCATTCCAAGGACTGGAAATATTTTCCGTCTCATGCCTATAATGATTCATTCGGAGTAAATTTGCGGAAAAAAGGAGATGAAGTCCGCGGAATTGTCACAAAATGGGGTCCGAATCACCGTTTCTTTCTGACAATTCCAAAGGCCGAGGCGGACAAGGCGGCTGTCCGCATTGCCTTCAATGGGAAGGAAACGGTATTCAAAGTAAGCGATCTGGAAAAATACGGAAAAATGGCAGGAACACAAATGTTTGACGGCATGATGCGCATTGATGCGGATTATCTGAACCGTATGCCGGATATCCCTGTCCGGGTCAATGACACTCAGGCAGCG
>ERZ1034992.79-NODE-79-length-64448-cov-224.623934_pt1 | contig 64448 bp, 121 predicted proteins | sample MGYA00520695_ERZ1034992 | MGnify/ENA primary metagenome ERZ1034992 (study PRJEB33766, sample SAMN09781778) | gut metagenome | biome: gut microbiome | host: Homo sapiens | place: Madagascar | study: EMG produced TPA metagenomics assembly of the PRJNA485056 data...
GCATAAACAAGATCGGTTAATTGTTGTAGATACCTTTTTATAAGGTTTGAACAACAACAACAACAACCCCCTATATCTATAAATAGATGCTATTGTTGTAGATACCTTTTTATAAGGTTTGAACAACCTCATAGTTGGTATAATTTAACATTATTATATTGTTGTAGATACCTTTTTATAAGGTTTGAACAACGCTATAAGTTTAGCAGATTGTTTGATGATTATTGTTGTAGATACCTTTTTTCAAGGATTGAACAACGAGTATGGCGCATTTACGATGTGGGATTTGGGCAAGGTTGTGGGTTCTGCATTTGGGTATCGGTATGAGACTTGGATTGAAAATGCATAATTTTTTAGGAAAATAATTTTGCGCTTTCATTTATTTTCATTACATTTGCAGTAACAAAAAACACAATACATTATGAGCAGAAAAGAAATTATCGACAAGTTCAAGGAATTGATTGAGAAGAACGGCAGGAATGGCATACTTGACGTGACAGATGCAGGAACAGCAGTTGTCTCAATAGAATATGAAAAGTCGGTGAATGACATCATTTTTAATTTTGATGAGGAAAATGACGACTTCTGTGTGTCGGGGGATTATACAACAAAGGAGTTGTATAATATGTGTGTAAAATTTGCGGTGAATTACTAAAAAAATTAAAATTTATGATAAGACTTGAAGACGGGCTTGTGGCAAATTACGACAAGTTTCAACAGGAGGTGTTTTTCGCATTATATGTGTTAGTCATTATAGGGGCAAGTAAGAAAGGTGGAACGGACGGAGTTTTGGATATCAAGGGCATGGGCATTACTCTTAACGGAGAGCCTATCGCATCCGTGAAAGCCGATAGAGGAGATATTATGTTTGCCACGGACAAAGGTGAACTGCATGGGTTCTTCAGCGAGAACATAGAAGATATGTGCCGTTTGTATGATGATATTGCAAAAGTATTGAAGTAGAAAAAAAATTAAAATTATGAAAGAAAACAATATGGATTTCGTAACAAGGTGCAACATTTTGCAGAACGAATTGTATAACGCATTTTTGATTCTCATAGAGAAGAAAGGAGAAAATGGCATATTGGGCATTAAAGGCTTGGGTGTCCGTTTTGTTGGAAAGCCTATTGCGTATATGAAAGTCAGCAGAGGAAGCCTTTATTTCTTCACGGACAATGATGAGGAGTGTTATGGCTTCTATAGCGAGGGTTTGGAAGATATGTGCCGTCTCTATGACGACATTACGAAAGCCTTGGAATGGGAAGCAGAATAAAACGTTTTTTATTATGAAAAGATTTAATTTAATTTACATTGCAGTAGCACTTGTCAGTGTGTTGGTTCAGAGTTGTGGGACTTTGACTTATATGACGGCCGACATTACCTATACTGAAGCGAATGGCCATCAGCATTATTTCCCAAATGCAAAGTATGGAACAAAGAGAACGAACCAAATAAACGGGACGGAAACGCATGGCTCAGTTTCAAATTTTGCACCGATTGGGAATCGTAATGGCGAATATGCTATCATAACTGAAGATTATGAAAGAGTGATACTATCGGGCGGTAGCACAATTTTCAGAAATAGCCGTGAGGTTTCCGCATCAGTGAGAAAATCAGACCTTGTATATGAATATAGGAATCTCAACATCAAGCAGCATGATTTGGAGCAGTTGTTGGATAGCCTATCAAAAGATTGTGAGGAATATAGGCTAAATGAAAGGGAACTGAATGAAATTAAAGACAGAATGGCAGAAATATCGGCAAGACTGAAATCCGAATTTGGCTATACGATAAGGACGCAGAAGTACAACTATTATCATTAATAAAAACAATAAATTTTTGGCAGTTCTGTTTGGAATTGCCAAATTTTTTATTATTTTATAGGATAATGGTACTACAACGGCAGGGAAAAATTAATTTTGATTATTAGAAAAAAATATTTATATTTGCAGAAACTAAATAAAATTATGAGCAAGAAAATCATCATCACTGAAAGTCAGTATAATAATCTATTAAAGGATTTGATTGAAATAGAGCCTACGGAAACGAAGATTAAGGCTCTATACGAAAGCAGTTGGAGCAGAGTATTGCAATGGATAGATTCCTATGACATAGCCACAATAACGGCATTTAGGGGCAAACTGCAAGATGTAACCGACAAGACATACATTCCAAACGGGAAAGAAATAGGAGACGCATTTACGTTGCAGGAGAATCGGCAGAGAAACCGCCTATTGAAAGCAAAACTATTGTCTTTTGGCTATGGCGTTACTGCAATACACGGGTCATACATTGAGGGTGCAAACGGAACGGATTCTACAGAGGTTGCAGAGGAAAGTTTCTTTGTGGTGAACCTCAAGAACGATGCCAATTTCTTCAATAATCTTTTTGCATTGTCGGAATACTTCAACCAAGATAGTTTTCTCTACAAGTCCGCAAAAGAGGAAGATGCATATCTTGTAGGCACAAACAACAATGGTTTTCCCGAATATGGGGAAGAACTTGTGGCAGGGAAATTAACGTCATTGCCGAGCAAGTTTATGAGCAGGATTAAAAATGCCGCATTTGCATTTGTCAATAAAGATAATTGGATAGTCAAGCAGGGCAAGGAAGATTTGTCCGCGGACGATATGAATGACTTTGAAAATAGTTATTCGTGGAAAAATGACGAGAAGCCTACATTCCAAAACAGAAAGAACAAGAGGGCACTGACAGAGGATTGGATAAAACTCTATAAGGACAAGGGTGTTGTTCTTGAGACATTGGATGACTACTCTATGGGCGGAAAGCAGGCTATTGGTTTGACATCACGGGAAGTAAAATTATCGAAATAGCAGAAGAATAAGTGGCAGAATCATTTGGTTTTGCCATTTATTTTATTATTTTATAGGATAATACAACCTCAACTTTTTTACCTTATTAAAACGATTTATATGAAAATTAATTTTTTTATTCCAACCTTTTTGCTTATCTTTGCATTGTAGAAAAGAAACAAGTTCAACAATTAAAACAAATAGGATTATGAAAGTCTATATTCTTATGCACACGGCAGAAATCGGCCGAATAACAAATACGGATTGCGTAGGGGCTTTTTCTTCAGAAGAAAAGGCACAAAAGAAACTCATGGAAGATATGAGACATAGGAATACACATTGTGACCAAGAGTATTGGCAGGTACTTGAAAAGGAAATGGAATAAAAGGAGGGCTGAATATGGGAAAATTAATGGAAAATTTTAATGGATTATGCACTGAATGTAATCAGATATTTAAGGATTGCAAGCAGTCATTTGAGGAGGGCAAGGATGATAAATTCATTCTCACCGACAAGGGAGGACGTAAGGAAAGAATCATCCCGTTCAAGAAAATATTACCATACCTCCACAATTATGGGACAATATACTCTTTGTTTGGCGTTGCTTGTACGGCAGACTTTAGGGGCAATAGTCTTGATGCTGTTTGCTTTGATGCTGCATCGCATTTCCACCATTTTCCGATAAGTTCATTGTATTTGGAGAAGCGGTTTGAAATTGCCGACATGATTAAGGAGTATAATCCTAAAAAAGCCACGGAATACGACTATGAGGAAACAAAAAAATTCGTGGCCAAACTTTATAAAAAAAGGTGAAATTTAATTTTGCAGAAATAAAAACTTTTATTAACTTTGCATTGTAAGAAAATTACAACAATTAACATTAACAATTAAAAACATTTAGAATTATGAAAGTTTATGCAGTTACAAACGCGTGGTCAACTTATGATACAATAGTTGAGGGAATGTGCTACGGGGTTTATAGCACCTTTGAAAAGGCAAAGGAGGCAATGAAAAGAGGCGTTGAGGAGACAAAAGAGAATTGGGTTGAGAGCGATATGGTCGAGGACGAGGATGAGATTGAAATTACCGAAGAAGAAGATTCTTGCACACTTGAATCGGGCGATGATGGCAACTATGAGATTTTCAAAATCGAAGAAATTGAAGTGGACGTGTGTTTTAACAATTAAAAACATTTAGAGTTATGAGAGTTTATGTACTTATAAATGCATGGACAAGTTCTGACACAATGGTTGAGGGAATTTGCTACGGGCTTTATAGTACCTTTGAAAAGGCAAAGGAGGCAATGAAAAGAGGCGTTGAGAAGACCAAAGAGGGTTGCCTTGAGTGGATAAAGGACGAGGATGAGATTGAAATTACCGAAAAAGAAGAAGATTCTTGCACACTTGAAGCTCACGAGGGCGAGAGGTTTGAAATTTTCATTTTCAAAATTGAGGAAAACGAATTGGACGGGGCTTCTGACAACTAAAGAGCAGAGATTATGAAGAAAGCATTTATCGTAACATTTGAAGCCGCTACACGGGTTGTTATCGACACGGATGAACTTGACTACAAGGAACTAATGTGCGAAAAAGCACTTAAAAGGATAACAAGTAACATTGATGATTATCTTTGCGAGAGCAACATTGAGGAAGACACTGAAGAGCCTTACGACCCGAAATATGACGGATAAATAGTGTGGGGGGGGGGGGTACAATCCGTACCCCCTGCCAAAATAAAACAAAGAAAACATTGTTGTAGATACCTTTTTATAAGGATTGAACAACCATTTTCATAAAATTAAATTTGGAATCCTCAACAATTTTTTTATTTTATAGGACAATAGGCTTTGACCTTTCAATCAAAAATCAAATTTTAATTTTAACGTTTTATTTGGGGCTATTTTAAGAAAGTTGAGGGATTATACCATTTTTTGAAGAAAGTGGCTTAAATGGGCTAAAAACGGGCAAATAGAGGATGATAAACATTTTTGAAAAAAATTTTGTAGAACCAAAGTTTTTTCTTACATTTGCAGTAGTTAAGGAACAATTAAAAATTAATGATTATGGACGAGAAATTTACCAAAAAGGAGATAAGGGAAATCACCGAGCATTTCAAGACATTCGTTGATGCGTTTGACAATACGTTGAAGTCGGAAGTCAAGATTGAGGATGATAATGTCCTTGTGCTTTCATTTACTTGCGAGGAAAAGCAGTACCGCAACTATAAAAAGGACAGAGTGGGCTTTAGGGGTATCTATATCCGCGTATGGAAAGAGACGCCCGATGAATATATGGGAAGTATGAGTACCTTTGCATGGGTAATCCCATATCGTCATAGAAACAAGCGCACAACTACGTGTATGAGCATATTAAAAGGCAAACTTGCTGACATGAATTTCAAAATTTTTGACAAGTTGCGCAAAGAAATTTTGCAGAAATAAAAACTATCATTATATTTGCCGAAGTGAAACAATTAAAAACATTAAAGATTATGGTAAAGATTTCAATCTGTGATTTTATGAGAGAGTATGTATATGCAGGCCATTATAAGGTGACATATACATCACCAATGACGGGCAAAAAGTGGCGTGCATTGGTAACGTGTATGCCAATGATAGATGCGACATTTAATGCAGATAAGCCAAAAAGGAAAGACCTTGAATCTTTGAAAAGATTCTGTAAGAATTACGGGACAAAGTTGGACTAAAAAAAAGAAAAATTATGAGAAAAGCGTATCAGCCGATAGCACGTAACCTTATTGACGAGGAAACACTGCCTTACGATTTGTTTTCATTCCAAGCATTTGAAAGCCGAGAAGATTGTGAGGAGTGGTTGAAACGTCACGGATATGAACCCGACGATTGGACAATCAGGGAGTTCGATGAGGACGATATCAAAGATGTGATGATTATTGATGAGTATGGAAATATTGTCTAAAGATATGGAGAGACTGCACATTTCAAGTTCTTTTATACTCAACCGAGTATATAGGACTGCCCTTGAATACGAGAAGAAGAATTTGGTAAAGGGAACGCACTATTGCTTTATGATTCTTGCCGATAAGAACGGAGGTGCTATGAGATACCTCAACATAGGAAAGAAAGAGAGGGGGTTGAGGTCTTTTGCCCTTATGGATGATGAAGCAATCATCAGCAAGATTAAGAAATATCGCGCAAAAAAGGTTATGTTTTGTTTTATGCACGGGAGCAAGGACAAGACACCAACGACTGAAGAATATACGTTCATTGGCAGACTGCACCACAAGTTAGGAGAACAAGGCATTTCACTTGTAGATTGTCTTGTTGAAACGAGGGATAGTTTTTATTCCTTTGCTGACGAGAAATGCCACAAATGCATTGAGAAATAAGAACTATATCCGATATGGTATAATCTTAAGAGGAAACCTTAATTTTATATCCTATCGGGTATATTTTTATTTTTAGTTTAGTATTATTCTATAAAATAAAAAATGTTTTGGAATATCCAAATGAAATTTAATTTTGTACTTATCAAAACTTTAATTACATTTGCAGTAGAGAAAAAGAAATTGAGATATGTTCAGATTGAGATTGATGAGGGCAGAATACCTCACGAGGGCAGGCGCTAAAAACTATCAGTTTATGGTAGTCAGTACCTCAACAAAGAAAAAAGAAAACAATGCAAAATAAATTTTGTGGAAATAAAAACTTTTATTAACTTTGTATTGTAGGAACAAAAAGTAAAAAGATTAAGATATGGATAAATTATTAAAAGTATCGGTTATATTATTTAAGATATTTTATTGAATTCTATTTGTGTGGAATCTTATTACAGGTTTTTTTAATGCAGATACTCTTGGAGGCGCGGCACTTATGATAATTGCTATTTTACAATGTACGATTGCGCTTGCTTATGATGCATTGAACGAAAAAATCAACAACATAAATAAAAATACAAAATAATATGGAAGTACATAATTTTGGTGATAGGATTAACGACATCACGAATGAAATTGTAGAAGCATTTAAGGAACTTATTGAAGAGAGAGGGAAAGACGGGGTTCTTGACATACGGGACTGCGAAGACCTTGAATTGGAGGGCAGGAACATTGCGGAGATAAGGTATGCCAATGAGCACATTACATTTGTTAAGAAAAGCAATATGGCAGAGCAGATGCCGTTTTGGACTTTCGATATCAAGAACCTTGCATGGTTTTATGATGACCTTATCGGGGAACTGAAATGGTTGGACAAGTAAAATAAATAATTAAAAATAAAACAGAATAACAATTAAAAAAAATATTTAAGGAATATGGAAAAGATTACAAAGAAGTTGCTTAACGCATTTATTACAAAGTCAGCAAAAACATTCGGATTCACCTCAAAGAAGACCTATCTTGAGGACAGGGCAAAAAACAATTATGCAGTAATGCTAAAGGTCGGGGAAGACGAAGACGGAAACGGAAAGTTTCAGCCGTTGCAGTGGGAGGACGGAAATCCCGTAATCCTCAACACAAAAGCCCTTGCAGATGAGGAAGCAAAGGAATATGAGGGTGCTCTTGTCATTTCAGAGTGGGAAATGTATAACCTTTATGGAGTAGTTGCCTAATGTACTATAGCATTAAGATAACACCAACAAGATATGTTTTGTCTTATGGAGACGGGCTTTTGGAAACAACGACCGCAAATCACAAGGTCTTTACGAGAGACGAATGTGATGAGGCTCTTGATGTACTGAAAGGACGTTACATATATGAAGCAACACTTGAGGATGATGAGGGTAATGTTGAGGTAGTCAATACCTTACCGAAGAAAGAAGCAGAGAGTAGGGATAACGCACCCGAATATGAAAGTGACGAGTGTTTTGAACTTTAGGAAAATGGTCGGAAAAATTAACAAAAATTCCGACCATTTTTTGTTTGTTTGATTTATTTTTTTATTTTATAGGATAATAGAGCCGACAGACCTCAACGTTTATTAAAACGATTTATATGAAAATAATTGCAAATTAATTTTTTTATTCAAATGACTTTGATTATATTTGCAGTAGTTAAGGAACAATTAAGAATTATGGCTAAAATTGAAGAATGGATATCGGATGAACGTCTGTCATTGACACGAGGAGAAATTGCGGAATTTTTATCCCGAACCTCAACTCTCATAGAGAAATATATGAACGGAATGATTATGAACTATTGGACGACGGCAGAGAGAGACATCCTTTGGGTTTCATTCAAGGCTAATGATGTTCAGCCGTTCAGAAACGACAAAAGAGAGTTGGTTGATTGTAACGAGATTAAATTTCTAATTGGGAAAATAATGGGGCATACCGAGACCGGTATAATTGTTCAGTATAGTGCACATATTTTCATTGACGGAAACAAAAGACCTTATAGAAGTAAAATCTGGCGTAAACTGACGAAAAGTAGCATATATCGGCATGGTACTGAACTTGACGATATCGATTACGAACCGATATTGAAAGAAATGTTCTCAAAGCCACAAGACAATAAAAATTAAATTTTGAAGTTATCAAAACTTTGATTATATTTGCAGTAACAAAAAACATTAAGAGTTATGGAGAAAGTATGGGTGTTGACCGCCCTCTTTACGGGCGACAATAAAGAGAGCAGAGTTGAGGTTATTGGCGTTTATAAACATTTGGACAAAGCAGTTGAGATGATGTGGTTTCATCACAAAGGCATAAAGGAGGCATGGGTGAAAGACGGGATAAAAGAAGATGATATGTTAAATATTCGTACCAGATGGGTTTGTGTCCTAAAGGTAAACAATAGGTACAAGCAGGTGGAACTTGGTATATACGGAGAGGATATAGACAACGATTAAAGATTTTTGATTATGGATAAAAAATTTTTGGATGAGGTCCTTTGGCACGCCATAATGGGCAGGGATATCAACAATGCGGAATACGTTCTGTCCCAATTCGGGAAAGTTAAATTTTGTGATGAGGGTTACGATGATGCAATCGATAGCCAAGATAGCGAGGACAATTATGTGATGTATCGTTCATTTGACCTTACCGCAGGCAACAATGAATACCATATCAAGTTCTATTATGGAGACCAATCGCGTTGCGTAGGTAGTTATCAAATCTTCTAATATATGACGGCATTTATTATTGGCTTGTTAATCGGTACGGCCTACATATCAATTCCCAATGACTATTTTGAGGAATAAACCGATTTAATTGAAATTTAATTTTGTAGGAATGAAGATTTTTATTATCTTTGCATTGTAAGAAAATTAAGGTATTATGGCAAAGTTCGGAAATTTTATCAGTCAAAGTTACCTCCCTATGTCGGAGGATGAAAAGCAGAAGTTCATCAAACGGATTTCTGCCCTCGTGGAGAAGTATGACAAGACGTTAAAGAGGGACATCCCAACTTATAACGCAGACAAACGATTGTTTATTACGTTTATGGCCGACAAGACAAGGAAGTTTAGAAATGTTGACAAAAGCAGGATATCTTTTGACGGCATTGGGGTTGTGATAAGCAAGACTAACGGCTATCTTGACAATTTCGATTGGGGAAAAAAGGAAGTTATTGACAAGACAAAACCCGAAAGGGATTACGATTCCGCACCGCCTTTTCAGTATACTGCAACAATGTGGGTGGTGGGTGAAGAAACCCCATATTGCTGTAGCAAAGAACATGGCATAGGAAATACGGAAATGTACCAATATGGCACTGAATTTGACGATATAGACTTCAGTTCTGCACTACGGGAACTTTTTAATCGGAGGTTGAAACCTATGGGAAAATAAATGTTCTATCATTATGTCTTGAGGGTTGGGGAAAAATTAAAGTCCCAATCCTCATTTTTATTTGCATAATCCAAATTTTTTTTATTTTATAGAATAATACCTCAACAAGAACTAAAGGCAACATAGCCTATTAACCTATAAAATAAAAATTTATGTAATATTTCCAAATTTAATTTTTTTACTAAAAGATGCAAATAAATTTTGTAGTCTTGACTTTTTTGCTTACATTTGCAGTAGTTAAGAAACAATTAAAACATTAAGAATTATGGGATACACACATTATTTCAAGATTGGTGATAAGAGGGCAACGGAAACCATGCCAAAGGCGGCTGAAATCATAAAGGATATTTTCAAGACATTTCCCGAAGTGTCTAAATGCCTTAAAGGGGGCGACGGCTATGGAGAACCAATCATAGATGATAATTGTATCATCTTTAATGGTGATGCAGAGAAATATGAGGATTATGAAACATTCTGCATTAACACAAGGGATTTAGGCTTTCATTTCTGCAAAACCGCAAGACAGCCTTATGACTTGGCAGTGTGCCTTTGCTTGATTGTCCTTAGAGATACACTGAAAGTCCGTATCGGATTTAGAAATTATAGAGGGGTGTTTAAGTTCAAAAGTGACGGGCAGTTTATGAACGGCAAGGAAGATAACGGGAGAATTACTCCGTGCGAAAAGAATTGGGCAAAGGCGAGGAGACTATATAACAAGTATTGCAAACTGCATGATATGAATATTCCGAATTATCGTAAATGGGAAATAGACCGATAAAACATTAAGAGTTATGGAACAGAAGAAAATTTACTTGCTTACCGCCCACTTTGCAAAAAGTGATACCACAAGTGCATACGTTTATGCGGACAAGGAAAACGCCTTTAAGCATTACTCCAAAATAAAAAATGAAATAATGGAAAACTATGATGCAGATGAAGAAGACAACGAGGAAGAGTATTTCTTCTGCCGTTATGACCATTCGGAAACAAATGCATCATTCGTCAAGATTAGCATTATCAGTGAGACCATTGAGGGAAAGAAAATCCTCATCACTGACTAAATTTAATTTTGCGGTTTCAAAACTTTTGTTTATATTTGCAAGTGTAAAACAAAAAAAACATTAAAAATTATGACACATTTTAGAGCAGTGGTGATTTCGGATGATTACGAAAAGGCACTTGAGCCATATTGCGAGAGTGATAAAAATTATTTCGAGAAAGTAGACTGCACAAGCAGATACGCAGATAAGACAATGGAAGAATTAGAGGATAATGATTTTGATATTGTCACGACTGACGTAGAAGAGCAGGTAGATACCATAGAAAAGCAGGACTACGCCCGTTTTGACGGGGATAAACTCGTAAAGGCGGCCTATTTCTGCCATCCCAACGCCAAGTATGATTATTACGGGGATGTCACGTACTACAACGGAGACGGAAGCGACGACCTTGTATTCAAGAAAGAATACGAGCACATTCGGGATACCAACGAAATCAGACTGAAGTATATTGATTTCCCTGCAACGTTGGAAAAAGAGAAAGAGAGAAGACGGAACTCATACCGAAGATATGTTGAGATTTTGGGGCACGTGCCTAACTTCAAGACATGGGATATGCTTAAGAAAGAGTATGGGAAAGATTTTTCTGAAAAAAAAGAAAATCGAGACCTTTATTGGGAACAACCCGATGTTAAGGCATATAATGATAATATATGCAGTTGGGGCAATCCCGATGAATATATGTGTACCGAGCAGGAATATGTAGACAAAACTACCTATCCGATTTCACAGATTGTCACTGACAATGAGTGGATAGCAGAACATGAGGTCGGTTGGTGGGCAGTCACATACGGCCACATTTCAACGGAATACAACAAGAAAGTGGATGAAGCACTTGCCAAGATAGACCCCGAAACAAACGTATATATCATGGATTGTCATATCTGATTTGTTGTTTAATTGTTTAACGCAGGGAGCGGAAAATTTAAGGCTTTTCCGCCCCTATTTTGAATTATATCATGGGACACAAGAAGAAATACCACAACCCGCCCAAAGGCGTGGCAGAAGCGATGAAAAAGGCTTCACGGGAGGAATACGGATTCTATCCTGCAAGGACATTCCGAAACAAGAAAAAATACAAGAGGGAGAAAATCTCCGATATCTTGAAAAAAGATTTGGAGATTTAATTTTTTTTGCTATTTTATAGGATAATACTCCCAAAATTAATTCTGCATACTGAAACGATTTAATTGAAAATTTATTTTTTTATTCCGAACTTTTTGCTTAACTTCGCAGTAGAAATTAAAAACAACATTTGATTATGGACTACATTATTTTAAGGAAATTGGCTAACGGGGAGTTCAAGCCATTGACATTCAGTGACGGGGTGATACCTGTCTATAACAACAAGGAAGAAGCCGTTTCCGATATGAGGGAGGGAGACGTTCTTTTTAGAGTTGAGGAAGTGAAAAATGTTTGAAATTTAATTTTGCAGAACCAAGTATTTTCACTACATTTGCATTGTAAGAAACAAACAAGTTAAACAATTAAAACATTTATAAATTATGAGTATTCCAATAGTAAACGTTCCGAACATTCACAATGGAGACGTATTTTATGTTATCAATAATGGCAAATTCCTTGCAGTAAGGGTTAAGAATCCTTATATTGAACTTGGTCGGCAAAATATTTGCAAAGATATTATATGCGATTTAGAGTTCCCTAAAGGAATAAACATTCAGTTCGGCAAAAGCAACAAGTGCCGAATAACTAACGTGAGAGGAGATTACTTGTCGCTTAATGATGGCTTGTACGATATCATATTTACTTGTTTTTACAAGACATTGGAAGACGCCAAACGCGGAAATAAGTTTTCCGACATGTTGAACTTATATAGTTTGCCGTGCTATACGGAAGGGCTTACGGATATTTATTTCGTTAGGAATTATATTTCAACAAAACGATGGGGCTACGATAAGGAAACTTTAACACCAACCATTGTTAGTAAGTCTTTTAGCCTTGTAGAGTTATATGGTGACGGATTCAGACTTCTCAAAGACGACTTAACACCCGAGCCGAATTGCAGTTTCAAATCAGAGGAAGAAGTCATTGCGTTTCTTGAAAGGGAAAAGAACAAAATGGAAGTTATCGACTTTGATGATGAGCCGAAGAAAGAGGAGAAAAAGACCATTTCGGTTGAAATCACGAAGAACACGACCGCTCTTGAACTTGCAGAGAAGATTATTGCCGAGAGCAAAGGTACGTGGAAATAAGGCTGACAATAGCCAAGCAAGGGGAACTTAAAAAGTTTCCCTTTTTTGTAAATAAATTTTGTAGAACCAATCTTTTTCATTATATTTGCACCATAAGAAAGAAAGGAGGAAATATGAGAGACCCACCAAGAACATAGGATATATTTTTAGAGATTAAATTCTCAACAAGGGCTGAACATTTTTTTAATGTAGTAGGAGAGTATACTCCGTTACAAACAAAGTGGATAGGAGAGTAGACTCCAATACACACACTTATATAAAACGTTTTAGATAAAAACCCATTAACCTATAAAATAAAAAAACTTTTGTAAAAACCAAATCAAAATTTAATTTTTTTATTCCAATGTTTTTGTTTATCTTTGCAACGCAAGAACAATTAAAACATTTATTATGACAACTTATAACAACAAAGGCAACCTATTTTATGTTTACTTCATTTGGCAGGACAGAGAACTTTGGCGATATCTGTCTTGGGCTGATGCAAAGAAATGGAATAGGGGCAAACCGATTTATTTGGCAGCAAGGCTTCATTCGGAAACACACGGCAGTGATGAACTGATTGAATGGGTCAGATTTGACAGGAAGCCTAAAATAAGGCAAATAAAACGTTTTATGAAACAGATACTCTCCGACAAGAAACTGCAAGAGTATAAAGTCCCTTATGGTGAATGGGACAAACTTGCTATGAAAGATAGAGTTTGGTATCTTGGAAAATAAAATTTGGTAGTCCAAAAACTTTTTATTATATTTGCAAACATAAAATTAAAAAACATTATGGCAACACGTAGTACAATTATGGTAGCAATACCGCAGGAGAAAAGGGGAAAGACATACAAGTTCATCAAAAGCCCTAACGCAGAAAAGAATCTGCCTTATGACACGCCCGAGGTAACAATCCCCGAGGATGCAAATTTCGTTGAGGTATATCACCATTGGGACGGATATCCCGAGAGGCTTGGCGCAGATATTTACGAAGGATTCTTGGACAAGGATTTTGACTATGTAATGGAGCACCTCATCGCAGGTGGAGATATGTCCTTAACGGGTGTTCCTTATCACGCTTGGAGAGACGATGATTGGGAATATTGCGAGCCTCAGTTCAGTGACAAGATGTTTGAGGAGTCAGAGGAATACCAATACTTTAGGAACGAGGAGGGCAAATGGTTTGTGAGAGGATGCCGATACGTGGATTGGACGGAAATCGGTAAATGGGTTCTTGGCAGAAAAGCATAATATACTCGGTTGAGTATCAACAAGGAAGATGAATGTATCTACACTAAAAATGTAGGTACATTTATTTGTTTATATAAAATTAAATTTTGCAGTTAACAAAACTTTCATTACATTTGCAGATGTAAAGGAACAAACAAGTTTAACAATAAAAACAACATTTGATTATGGAAACAACAAAAGAAAAAATTTATGTTGTGGTATGGGAAAGCAACGTGGATGGAGAAACTATTATAGAGGTAACGCCCTGCCGTACTCTTGAAGCCGCACAGAAAGAAATGGAAGACACCATTGACTTAATTCATAAGCAAGGGCATTTCAAAGACGTGGATATGGATGATTGCTCTTGCTCAATAGACAGCAGAGAATGTAGCTATTTCATTATTGACAATACTGACGATTATTGGGAGGATATACGCATCCATTGTGAAGACCTAATCGGATAATGCTATGGCTAAGGACAATAACAGAATGATAACTCAGTTGTCGTCTATGCTTGACGGCAGACACGACCGCACGATTGTATTCCCTTTCATGTTCATTGACGGGAAAAAGTATGATACGATGTCCATTGACAACAACGAGGTAGGTATCATTTCATCTGACGGGACATGGTCCATCCCATTGCAGGAACTTTCGACTAATGAGTTGAAAGCACTGAAAAACATGATAACCGAAAATTAAATTTTGCAGATTCAAAACTTTTGATTAACTTTGCAACACTAAAGAAAACATTATTTGATTATGGAGACAAACAAGACAACAAAGACAGACATTTACAAGATTGACCCACGCAACATTGTCGTTGAGGACGGATTCAATTCAAGAGAGGACTTTGGCGACATTGACACACTTGCCAAGCAGATTGAGGAAAACGGCATACTGAACCCTATTTCAGTTGTCCCGTTCAAGGATGAGAGTGGAAATGAAAAATACCGCTTGATTGACGGAGAAAGACGATATAGGGCGGTTATGAGCCTATTGGATAGAGGTGTGACTATTGACAGGATTCCTGCATTGTTTCAGCCAAAATCTTCAGACCAAAAGGCACTTCTCGTTCAGCAGATTATTAGGAACGAGGGAAAAGGCTTCAATGAAATGGAATTGGCCATTGCCTACAAGAAACTTCTTGACGAGGGCATGACCAAGGAAGAAATTGCGGAGAAGATTGCAGGCGGAAAGCATAGCAAGGTAAACTATTGCTTGGGACACCTCAACCGCGATGAACGTATTCAGAAACTTATTGCGGACGGAAAAGTCAGCGGAGTGCTTGTAAGGCAGATTTATTCTGCACACGGAAAGGATGACAAAGACGGGGCAGTAAAAGAGTTGCTTGAACTTGCTGATAGAGTTGAGGGCAAAATTGAAACAGACGGAAATAGTAAAAAGGCAAGGGCAACAAAGAAAGACCTGCTTTCCAACGATGTTCAGTTAAGGCAGGATTCAACGGCAATCCGTAAGGGCATTTCATTGCTACTGATGTATAATGAACATTACAACCCGAGCAAAGTGCCTATCGGAAGTATGAAGACACTTTGTGACCGACTACGCAACGAGACCATTGACAAGATTCTTCTTTCGGCAGTGGAAAATGCGGAGAAGAAGACCAAATCGGCATAATTGTTTGCACTATCCATAATTTTTGATTTAATTGGAGAGGGCGAGAGGAAAATTTCTTCTTGCCCTCAATTTTTATTTTGGAAAAATTAATTTTTTTTTATTTTATAGAATAATCCTGCCAACAACCCCAAATGTGTCATTAAAATGTTTTGTCTAAAAATATTTTTTTTATTCCAATCTTTTTGTATATCTTTGTATCGTAGAAATACAAAACAAGGTTAACAATTAAAAAATCAAGAGTTATGAAAGTATATGTATTGATTATGAATTATGCGTATGGCAGTATCAAGGATGTAGCGCGCGTGGGTGTATATGACACCAAGGAGAAAGCGCAAAAGGCAATGGAGGAGGAAATTGATGCGACAAAAAAGAATTGGGCTGAACATTTGGATGCTGATGCCGCCAAACTCCTCAAAATCAGCAAAGGTGATGAAACGGGTGTGATTGCATATTCCGATATGTATAAATATTTTACAATAACCGAAAAGGAAGTCAAATAAATTTAATTTTGTAGTTCCAATGTTTTTGCATATCTTTGCATCGTAGGGACAAATAAAGTATCAAAGTTATGAAAGTATATGTATTGAGTTATGAATGGGGAAACGGCACGCTTAATGGTATGGTATGTGTGGGCGTATTTGATACCGAGGAGAAAGCCCAAAAGGTAATGGAGTGGGAAATAGAGAAAATAAAAAAGAAATGGACAGAGCAGTGTGAGAATTTTGAAAACGCCAAAAACATCAATACCACTATCGGTATAGGAGTTGCCACAATTTCAACAGAGGATAGGTACAAACATTATCGTATATCTGAAAAGAAAGTCAAATAAATTTAATTTTGCGGTTACCAAAAAATTGTTTATATTTGCAATAGTTAGGAAACAATAATAGTTATGATACGCAACAAGGAATATAAAATACAGATACTTCTTGAAAACTTCAAAGAGGTTGAGAAAAGCGAGAATTGTAAAAATGTAGCGGATTATGCGAAGATAGAATCCGTAGCCGATGACGGCTTTTATCCGTGGCTTTTTGAGGACGATTATTCAAAAGTTCTTACTTCGGAGCAGGAGCACGAATTTGAGGACTTCCTTAACGAATTACGGGAGAATTATTAACAATTAAAACACAATTTATTATGGCAAGATATGCACTTACCCATATTTGGAGTTATAATGGCGGTATCAGCGGAGAATGTCTTGGCGTCTATCCTACCAAGGAAAAGGCGCAAGAAGCAATGAAAAAAGCCGTCGTGGATAACAAATTCTCATGGATAGAATTTCAAAAAGATTTTGAGTTGGTGGAAAGAAGCCGTGTATCGTCAATTACAAGTCTTGTCGATACGGATTGGGACAAGTTCCTTATCAATGAGATTGAAATAGACGATTAGTGGGTTTCATAAAGCCTTACTATATAAAAATAAATTTTGCAGACACAAAAACTTTTATTACATTTGCAATAAGAAAAAAACATTATTTGATTATGGGAAAAATTAACTTATCAAAAAAGAATTACAAGGCTAATGATACCTTGAAGAAGAACACGGGATGCGTTAAGATTTTCGGAGACCTCAACGGAGAAGAAACACCGAGTGTGCTTGCCTACCGAATCGCTATCGGTATTGTCTTTGACGAGTATGACACTATTCCAAAACGCCTTTCCGATACTCTCGTTTCATTTCTGAAAGCGGAAACCTTTGAAAACACTACGACAGATGATATGGTTGAACTTGTGGCAGGGTTTGTCAAAAACGAAGTGGAAAAACGTTTTAGGCTGAAAAGTTGGGATGTTATCCGCGATTGGTTTGCCAATGATGATTATATCAATGTTCCGACACTGATAGATTTTGTCCTCAACGAAAATGAACTGACACCCGAGGAGACAAGAATCTTCAGATATGCGATTGATACCGACATTGCTTCGCAGAAAGACGATGATTTCGATGAGGGTTATATTTCAGCCCTGCTTGCCACAAACGACCCAACGGCTATTATCGAAATGGTAGGCAATGCCGAAAAGGACAAGTTCGGAGTGCGTTTTGACAAGTGCTATGATGATGAGGGTAATGTATATTATGAATATAGCGATATCCTTGGCGGGAGTGACCCCGAGTGTCCCGAACTCTATCATCCGACAGAAGAAGATGCGGAAGAGTTCTTGAGGGAACATGTATGGACGGTAATCGTGAAAAACGCAGAGGAGAAATACGGAGTTATCGCATAAGGTAGCACCAAACATGCCACAAGAAGATAGGGAGACAAAATCAAATTGTTTCCCTATTTTTATTTGGTAATTCAAAAAATTTTTTTACTTTATAGAATAATAGCCCCTTTCCTGTTTATAAAAAATTCCCCTATTAAAACGATTTTAATTTTTTTATTCCAAAGTTTATTATTACATTTGCAGTAACAAAAACATTAAAAATTATGGAAGAAGTAAAAAATCTCGACCAATTTATTGTTGGTGCTGATGCATACGATATGTATGACGGAAAATGGGTGGTTATCAAATACGTGGATGTATACAATAAGGAATGTGAGGTTGAGGGCGACATGGTAAAACCACACAAAGTCAAAATGGTAGTCTTGTGTCCAAATGCTGACGGAGTACGTATGAAAACGAACAAAAATTGTAATGTCTGCTACAATGCTGACGGAAAAATTAAAGAGCCATACTATTCACCCGATTATAATAGATACGTGGGCGAGGATGATGTCACCTATGAAGTGAGGGACGAAAGATGTCGGAATATGCTAAATCATATCGTCAAATGTATGGTGCGTTTGTTTGAAGCCAAATACGGCAGTAAAATCGGACGTAATAATTTTATTGCTGATTATATCCGCAATAACTACGGAGAGGGTATAGATGCATTGAACGGCCTTATGCATGAAATGGAAACAAAAACTATGCAAGAAATTCTTGACGATATTATCAGTGACCGCCTTATAAAAGATTCAAAGGAGCAAATTAAAGCCTTGTTGCAAGGATTTGATGACCTTTTTTATCCCGAGTTGCTAAAAATCTATGATGTATTGCATGACAACAAATAGTAAAATTAATTTTGCAGATTAAAAACTTTTCATTAACTTTGCATTGTAAGAAAATTACAACAATTAACATTAACAATTAAAACAACATTTGATTATGGAAATAGGAAGATTGAAAAACTTGGACAAGCAGGTAGTAGGTTGCAGTTGCTATAACACGGCAAATGCGAAATGGTGCGACATCATTGAAGTCTATTCAGATTACTGCGTGGTGCGTGATGTGGTTACTAAAGCAATTTATGAAGAAAGGAGGGAGAACCTTTACCCACTTGCGGAAAACGTGGTAACTCGGGACTACGGGCTTGACCTTTGCCACGAAATCGTTGAGGATATTCAGTACCCATATTATTGCCCTGCCGATGATGAAAACTATTATGATTTTGAGGTAGTGAAAAAAACAAAGCAGGATGATACAAAGGACGAAGTGAAAGAAGAGATAAAGGAAGACGAAGTGGAAGAAGACATAAAGGAAGACGAAGTGAAAAAAGTCGAGTATGCCAATGTCCGCATTGACAGAAAGAATGTACGAACTATCTTGGACACAATCATTAAAGGATTGGAAACTGAGTTCAATGAGGAATTTCTGCACAATAGCGGAGAAATGTCGTCTAAATTTATCCGTGATGCAATCTATGGGATGTACGACCCCGAGGATGATATCACCCTGCAGGAAATTTTCAGCCTATATAATGATAATGCTTTGTATGGTGTTGTGTGTGATTTGTTCAATGAACATTTCCTGCATATCTGCCAAAACAATCTCATCACACTCGACTTGATGAAAGCAATAGACCAAACAACGCTTGAAACTCTTTTAGAGGAAGTAAACTCCCTTGGCAATCCCGTATTGGATAAAATTTATCATAACGACACGGAAGCCATTAAGGAATACCGCAAGAAACTTGGCATTGACGCGTTGATGGATAAGTACCTCAAAAAGACCTATAAGGTTAAGGGGGTAATTGCAAAAAAGTATATCGTTGAGGTGCAGGCAAGTAATTGGGGGGAAGCCAAGAAAAAGGCATTGGACGAACTTGATGAGACATTCCTCAAAGATAGTTGTAACTTTATTGAAAGCGAGCCGATAATCGTTAATTGGAAGTAAATTCATAATTAAAATGTTTTGTTGCATTGGGAAACTGAAATTTAATTTTCGGTTTCCCTTTGTTTTTTTGCAATTAAATTTGGAAATTAAAAAGCTTTTTTTATTTTATAGGATAATAGCCCTAACCTCTACTAAAACGATTTATATGAAAATAATTGCAAATTAATTTTTTTATACCAATGTTTTTGTATATCTTTGCATCGTAAGAAAGATATAACGATTAAAAAAATTAAAGATTATGAAAGTATATGTAGCAAAAACCCTTGTAGAGTATGTGGATTACAACTCTTGTTCGGTAGAAGTATTTGAAAACCTTGCCGATGCGAGAAAATGGGCAAGCAAAGAAATTGATGGCTATGCAGCCGATTTCACAGATGCGGAAGTGCAAAAGGTAGATGATTGGTATCGTATGTCAAGTGGAGATTCATACGTGACAATAGAAATTGTCGAAACAGAAATCCATAAAGGATAGCAAAATTAATTTTGAAGTTAGCAAAATTTTTATTACATTTGCATTGTAAAACAATAAAAACAATTTTTTAATTATGAATCAATCAAACATAAATTGGAGCGATAGCCTAATCCTCGTACCTAATTTCAAAAATGGCGATGTATTTTATGTCATTTATCAAAAAGAAATCGTAGCAATAAGACTTGGCAAATCTTATATCGATTTGGGCTGTAATGCTTTTCAATTTAACCTTAAAGGTGTTGCAACGTCGGCCAACGATAATGATGATTTGAGTGGGAACGTAATGTTCTTTATTGATTATAACGAGGATAAACAAATCAGAGTGTGCTTCACCATTAAGGATAGATTTAATTGGCTACCCGTCTATAATTCAGTTGAGGATGCAAAGAATGGCATTGTATCACGAAAGGTTATTGATATAGTAAATCTCCCTATCTACACAAAGGGTTATATTATGGGATATCTTGACCATGGAAGTTATAATACTTTAGATGTTAAACATTGGGAAATTTTCCTAAATCAGCCAAAAATAACTAAAACTTGTTATAGAACAATGATGTTCTACAATGACGGACTTATAATGTCAAGAGAAACAAAGCCTATAATGTCCGTAGGATATGCAACCGAAGCAGAAGCATTTAATGCCAACAAAAATATAGTGAAAGACTATAAGGTCTGCACATTTGAGGACGAGAAAAAGGATGCACCAAAAGAGCAGACAATCAGTATTACAATCAAATCCAATATGTCCGCGACAGAAATCTTGGAGATGATTAAAAAGGCAATCGCAAATTAAATTTTGCGGTTTCCCAAAAAATGACTACATTTGCATTGTAAAAAATAAAAACAATTTGATGTTATGGTTATGATTGAATATTATGACAAGAAAACGTACCTTAAGTTGGTAAAAAAACAAATAGCAGTCTATGAGAGGTTTGTTAACACCATAGATTTGATTTTGGCAAGACTCCCCGAGAACGGCAAACGTTTCGGAACAAAATGGTTAGATTCTATCAATAGTGAACTGAAAGAAAAGGAAGTTGCCGTCCGTCCATATACTTCATATTCCGAAAAAGGCCTTTGTCTATTTTATACCAATTATGATAGTGTATGGGGCAAAACATTGGAAATGACACCTAAATACGAAATTGGTGAAAGTTATCCAATATTGTATGATAAGAGTGTTATGAAAGATAAGGATGCTTGCGTCAAAATGCTGACATCCTACAAAGAATGCCTTAAAAACTATTTGGAACAACTGAACGAAATCGAATCGAAGATAGATGCGTTCATCGCCAAATGGGATGAGTTTGACAAAATGTCCAATGACCTGCGCAAATTCAATCTGTGGAATATCAATGTCCCGTACATTGGACAATGCCCAATTTCGGAAGTATAATAACATCCTGCACCATGCCTATATGAAAATTAAAAATAGGTGTGGTGCTTTTTATATAATTAAATTTGGCTTTCTTAATTTTTTTTCTATTTTATGGAATAATACCTCCATTATTAAAATCGAAAAATAATTGAAAATTAATTTTTTTGTTCCAATCTTTTTGACTACATTTGCAGTACCGAATTAAATACAACAATTAAAACAATTTTTTAATTATGGAGACAAATTTCATCTACAACCACGTTTTCAGATGCGAGAGACTGAACGAGCCTATGTTGTCATACAATGCAAATAAACGTATCAGCCAAGATGCGCAGGCAGAAAGTGTGTTGAGGGCTATCTATGAAAAGGAAAATATCGACCTTGCTATATGCGAGGTATGTATTGCCCTGCTTCTGAACCAAGACAACAAAATAACGGGCTATTATAAGGTTTCACAGGGCGGTACGGCTTCTACCATAATAGATGCCAAGATGATTGTAAAAGCCGCCCTTGATACATTCAGTAGCGGTGTAATCCTTTGCCACAATCATCCGAGCGGTAATCCAAGACCAAGCCAAGCGGACATAAAAGAAACTGAAAACTTGCAGAAAGCATTAGGCTTTTTCAGTATGCATCTGCTTGACCATATTATCATCACCGAAGACAATGCTTTCTATTTCTCAAGCAATACTTCAAGAAAACCTATGGGCGAATAAAAACCCCTGCACCAAAAACAATTAAGCGGAATACCTTAATGGTGTTCCGCTTTTTTTATCCCTATTATAAATCTAAATCGTTTTATTTTCAACTATCTGCCCTCAACCTATATAACTATATCACCCTGCATATATCACTCAAAATTAAATCGTTTTTAACTATATGCAACTATTATACAAGATATTACCCTACGACACCTCAGCCATTACTATATATTGTATTAAAAAATTAAAATTAAATTTTGAAATCAAAATTATTTTTTTATTTTATAGAATAATCCCATTATGAATATATCCTAAAATTTAATTTTGCAGAACCAATTTTTTTTACTATATTTGCATAAGAAAATTAAAGAAAGGAGGTGTTTTTATGAGAAGTCCGCCACAATAAAAATATAATACTTTAGGAATTAAATTTCCAACAAGGGCTGAACATTTTTTAATGTAGTAGGAGAGTATACTCTAATCTACATTGAGTGGATAGGAGAGTGTACTCCAACGCACACACATATATAAAACGTTTTAATTAATATTACCATTATCCTATAAAATAAAATTTTCCTTTAATTTTCCAAATTTAATTTTACCCTCATATCAATAAAAATCTAAAACGTTTTATAAGATCGTTTTGCAGAATTAAATCTTTTTATTATCTTTGCATCACTATTAAAAACAATTCTTGCTATATGGAAGAAAGAAAGATTAAATTAGAAACAATGTTTGAAATGGAATATGCGGAAAATTCAAACTCTGCCAAAGTTGCCTACCCGAAATTTATCCTTGACCTTTGGTTTGACGATAGGGACTTTATGCTTATAAAATATATAAATTACGGATACAATTTCGTTGCGTTCTTTTGCTCCCTTGATAAAAGCAATAAAATTAAATTGCTTAACTATATCAACGATAACTAAAATTAATGTTAACATTAGTGAAAGAAATCTTAAAAAGAAAAACGTTTTATTTTCAGCCAAATCAAATAGAAGGTACAATTATACTCAACTGAGTACAAGACACCCCCTAAAATACACACAATAGTTCATAACGGCTATATACCTCCAAAAAAGTGATGCCGAGTTATACGATAATCTCGTACCCCAACTATTAAACAAATTTTAATATGAAAAAAAATAATGACAATATCCAAAATAAAATCTTGGAATCTTATCGGACAGAAGTGAAAATTAATTTTCCCGATAATATTAACAACAACAATAACAATACAGACAAGCCAAAACACAAATACTATGCCGTGATGTATTTTGATACTGAACTTAATCTCAATATCTCATCACAGCCTAATGTGTGGCTCAACTATAAAAATCAATTCTTTGATAACGGCTTGGACGCCTTCATCGCCTACGCCAATGATTTAGATGCCTCAACTCAACTCGTTGAATCTGACAACATCGATAATCTCCCAAACCTTATGCTCGAAATGGCTAACAATATGAATAACCCTACATGGCAAAATGAATACCTCTTCCCATATCTCTAATCTCACATACGCCCCCTCACATATATAAATACTCAAATGAGTACCATGTGCGATCATATCTATTAAAATTTAATTTTTTTAATATATTCGCTATAAAAATTAATTTTATCCCAAAATGAAATCACTAATTAAATTTATTGTCATACTTGCAGGCATAACCGCCATGGCAACATATCTCCTTAATTTTAATTCTTCAGGAGATATAGCTAAAGACTGCGGTACGGCTGTGGAAGACGGTATCAACAAAATTAAATCTACCACCACCCAAGCAGTTACCATGGTTAAAACCCTGACACAAACGGATTCCCTACAATCTGTTAAGAATCCTGAACAAGAAACAAAAAATTAAATATCGGAAGTATTCGCTCTTCAATAACCACCACCCATCGGGCTCTTTCATACTGCTGCCTGATGGGTGCTTTCTTATATACTAATATCTGAAAATTAATTTTCCCCCTAACTACGCCTATATACAAAAAAAAAATTGCCCGCTCACCACGGACAACCATTCCTCATGCGCCCTACGCGCACGGATACTCAATTGAGTATCATAACCTACTGAGATACTACAGTACTGTCTCCAACAACGCTGCTGTCTGCTACAACCTCAACACTGTCTGCATTACTTACCTCAGCCTTTGGCTTTCTCCCGCCACAGGAGACCATGGCAACCATCATAGCTACCATAGCCATACTAATTACAATCTTCTTCATTTTTTTAACCTCTTTGGTTTTTTATCTTTGTAAATATACGAAAAATTAATTTTATTCTCTATCTCCCCTTATTATCCTACCTTTTATTGATCTTTTCTTCCGCCTAAAAATGTTCTAAAAGTGATATCGCACCGCTAATTTTAAAAAATCCCCGCAGTTTTTTTGTTTCTGCAGAAAATTAATGTTCTAAAAGTCGCTTTTGACTGTTTTATACCCCATTTTATATATACTTTTATTATAAAATGTTCAAAATGTCGCTTTTTTATGCTATTTTACGAAAAATCATCGGGGAAAATTTAATTTTAATGTTCTAAAAGTCGGATTTTATTGTTCCTTTATACTTTTTTTGATCTTTATCTATCTGAAATTTAATTTTAATGCGGAGGATTATACAAAAAAATTTAATTTTTTCAAAAAATGGTGGAAATTTATCGCAAGGCGCAGCCCAAAATTAAAATTTCCGTCCTTTTCCAAAATTAATTCTCTCCTAAAAATTAAGAATGTTTTTCCTGTGATATATTGCTACAGCTAAAATTAAATCTCTGTTGCCTGTTCAAAAATTAAATAAGCAATCATACATGGAACATTAAATTTCTAAGGGTGTTTTCTTCCCTTTTCTTCCATAATTTTCCACATCATTCCACCGTCCTTCATGCACAAAAATCATACCAAAACATTAAAAAATGCAATGATATTTCAGCGAATTTGTATTGCATGCAACAAACTAAATATCAAGCACTTAAAGAATACTTTAGATTGTATCTTTTAAGTGCTTGGAAATCAGGCATTTAGGGGGGACAAATAATTTATCACAAAATTAAATATTAACTGTAGCTCCTCCATCACGAAGTTTATTTATAGTTGAGATATCTGCGTTTATTCTTTTAACGACCTCCTGTGGAAGTTCCCCCAATAAAAATTTTTCAGTATAACGTATATTACAAGATTTAATAAAATTTTGGTATATTTCTTCCCAAGTAATTTTGTGCCTTTTAATGTCAGACAGTGTATTTCGCAAGACCTTATATTGATAAAGTTTCTCTGTTTCATTTGTAACATTAAAATCTACCGTTTTATTGTCTTTAAATTCATCGTAGCACCGACGCCTTTCATCTTCAATATATGTGTTCAATTCATTTATTTTATCCATGACAAGCTTGCTATAATCTCGTAAAATAATTTTATACATATCATTATCAGCAATCTCTAATGCTGCCATAATTGCAGGAAAATGGCTAATTTTTCCGCTATCAATAAGATTAATATATTTTTTACTTCGAATAAGTTTATAGCCACTGATACCTGCTGCAATTACAGCTAAAGAAGGAAGCAAATCCCATTCTCCAATAGGCAATATAGGTAATATTGATATATAAGTTGATAAAATTGAATAAATAAGGGCGCATATAAAAATAACAGAAGCCCAGTTAATAAATTTTCTCATATAACGTATGTATTAAAAATTGAATTTTTCACCCATTTCATAAAAAATACATGCTTAAAGTTCTTTTATCGATAGGGGTATACCTTCCAAACGTGTCATATATGTAGATATTTCCATCAATAGTATTATAGGAATAATAATATTTAATGCCTTTATAAAATTGAAGCCCTTCGATTCTACAGTCTTCCAAACAAATCTTAGTACCGTTCATTTTTTCTCATTTTTTAGTCAACATCAATAAACAGTCCATACTTTTTAGCAAAAGCTTTAATTTTCTTTACCAAAACAGGGCGGAACACATGATAATGAAAATCTTCCGCTTCCGTGGATGTCTTCGGTTTATTGTCATAGCATTCGTATAGAAGTCTATGGAGCTGTAATATATCTTCGGTATCCTTGACAAATTCTTCAAAATTAAAATCTTTGTCATTAAGGTTATCTCTAAGGAAATAAGCAATTCCTGTCACGACAGGAATATTGCGTAAGTCTGAAAACCATTCTCCATCTTTTTCACTCGGTACTCTATAATACACCATGTCAAACATTGTATAATCCTTACAACAGTTTGCTTCGCCTTTGGGCATGTAATAAATTCTATATGTCATTTTCTTTTAAAATTTAAATTCTCTGATATCCACCTTATGGTTTTCTGTAAGGTCCTTGTAGAACTGTTTTGCGTCATAGCCACAGTTCTGCCCTATATATGGAATTATCTTATCCTTATGATAGAGTCCATAAGATATAGCAGTTTCGAGTTTCTCCTTTGTGTTGAATAGGTATGATTTTAGCCCTTTGTTTAGATCTGACTTGAACAATCTTCCGTCTATAAGTGCATAATAGTATGTAGGGGATTCGGTTGTGATTGCCTTGATGATCATACTATCCTCTACTTCTCGGGTATATTCTCCTACTCCCTTGGAGTATGTGTAGCAATGATTGTCATTAACATTAATTTTCATGATTATTGTTTTTTAATCTTTAGTTTCCTCAATTGCAAATGTAATGAAAAATTATTTGGTTTCCAAAAATAAGAAAGAGCCCTTATTTTCTACAGGGGGCTCCGTTATTATAATGAATAATTTGTTATCACAAGATGGGTAGTATGTTTGTTGTCATATTCTCCCCTTGCCTGATACATATATGTCTTATCATATTCGACAATATTATAGCCCTTATAGAGGTCTGCAATAAAGTCTGTTTTACCGATAGCCATTAGCCAATTGCAGTTGCATTTTTGTAGGGTTTCTTTCAGTCTGATGTGTTCTTTTTTTCCAAAGCCGTTATTGTCATAATCTGTAAATTTAGAATCATACGGCGGGTCGAGAAACATAAAATCGTTTTCAGTGAAGTCCCATTTGGATATGGAGGCACCAAAATCATCATTATACATGTGCACTCCTCTAAATAGTTGCTTAATCTCGGGCTCTACTATTTTTTTGATCTTACACTCAAAACATTTGCCATTATAGGATAATCCGCCATAAGGTACATTGAAATCCCCTTTAGGACCAAAACGGAACATTGAGCCAAAGCAATATTCCCTAATAAAAAGCCATTGTGCACTGCGTTCATCCTGTGTATATTCTTTTCCGTGTCCATGATTATTCCAATCATTATACATGTCTCTGATAATGAAATAAAAGGCTTGGCAAATCGCTGTAGTTATACTGTTGTATGCTACGTCCGTTTCCGATAAAGAAATGCTTTTTTTCCTGAAACGGGAACATTTATCATTTAATGACTTGATTATACTATTGATTAATGAAAAACCATGAAAATTAAAATTTTTCTCTAAATCAGCAACTTTATTATATAGAAATTTTAGTTTTTCATTATCAAGGAAATCATTGGTCTTATCCTTATTAATTGTTATGCAATCAAAAAAGTCCTGTCCATATTTTTTTGCAAAAGCGTCAGCAAAATTACGAATATCACTCCATTTATTTGACAGACGAGATAGTTCTGCAGCAAAACTATCATGCGTAACAGAGGAATAGAAATCCATCAATGATTTTGAATAATCATTTACAAAAGAATTCCCTTTGATTTTATTTTCATTCTGCAATTGGAAAAACACGCCGCCGCTTCCGAAAAAGGGCTCATAATAATTGTTGATAGTCTTTGGAAGAAAATTATTGATTTTTTTATACTCCTCGTACTTTCCTCCTGTGTATTTGAATAATGGTTTAAACATATTAATTTACTCTCCTAAAATCTTTTAATAAAGATATAACTTTTTTTTGAATTAAATTTCATAGGCTCCAAGCTCCTTGTCATATTTCATGTTATGGAGAGGGAGAGGGGTTTCCGAACAATATGCCAAATCCACACACGTATCAAAGTTGCAGGTCTCATTATTCTTAATTCCGTATTTGTATTTCCAATTTTTCTGATAGATATTGTTTTTCTTGTAGAAGTCCAACCTGAATTTTCTTACCTCTGTTGTATCTTCAGACCTTTTTTCTATTCTCTTGGCTCTTTCGGAATCCATGGTGAAAAGTACATAACTATCCTCATATGGGATTGCGACAAACACTTCCTTTCCTGTGCCTCTCAATGTTGTCTGTTTGGAGGTATATTTTTTACCATCATCGCCTTTTTTATTTTTCTTCAGGGTAATCTTTGACAGGTTTTCCCTGCTGTTCTTCATTTTTTCCGTATAGAAATTATAAATGTCCTTGCTGAATCTGGAATTAAACTTGTTTACCTTATCGTAGAGTTCGCTTTTGGTGAAGGTGTTTCCGTCATTGCCCTTCATACCGTTGATGAAATTGGTCCTCAGTTTTTCGTCATAGGTATTTTTCACGAATAGACTGTTTCCTTTTCCTATATTGTCGGCATCCTTGTCTTTCACATTGCAGAGGAAATAATTGATGGCTTCATATTCTCCGAAACGTGATGCCCTTCCGCAGACTCTTTGCAGGGTGTCTGACGGCGTAAGCGTGTAGTCATAGATATTCTTTGCCGAAATGTCAAGACCCGTACCGATTATTCCCGTGCAGACAACAATCATATCTGATTCAGGAGTATTCTTACCGAAATTGCCGAATATTTTTTCCCTTATTTCCGCCATATCGTTCTTTTCATATTGCGCATGGTAGAGCATGACATTCCTGTAGCCTGCGTTCTTCAACTTCAGATACATGTTCTGCGCCTGTGCTACTGTATTGGCAATGATAAAACTGTTCGGCAGGAAACAGGTGAAGTCTGACATGTTTTCCACATAATGAAAATTAATTTTTATGTCTCCCCTGTATTTAGGAGGATCAAAATTTTTGATTTTTTCCGTATTCTTTATTACGGGCTGAATAGGAAACAACGGTGTGGCGCTGAGGAACATTGAATATGCGTTAGTCTTGCATATCCTTGTATCCCACAGAAGACTTGCTGCTGCAAAAAGGGCATTGTCCGTAACCACGTTATGATATTCGTCAAAAATCACGTCATCGGTGAGCAACGAATACAACAGATGTCCCGAATTGTTGTTGTGGAATCTTGAAAGCATTGAATCTATCACCGAAACCACAATATCAAATTTTTTGATATTTGTATCATCATGTTCATTTTTGGCTATTGAAAATGTGTCCTGCATCTCATTGCCGTAAAACAGACATACAGACAACGGGCATTTCATCTTCTTCAACTCATCGCATATTGATGAAAATGTTGAGATCGCTATTTCTCTTGTAGGTACACACCATATGGTTTTTCTCCCCCTCTTCAGGATACTGATTAGTCCCAACAGAGTTTTTCCGAAACCTGCCGATGCATTGACCATCATCGCGTTCTTGCCATCGTTCAGTGCAGACAATGATTCATCAACAATCTCAATCTGTTTATGGAGACGCTCCATGTCATATGTCCCTTCAAGGGCGGACTGCACGTCAAAATCATTGACTGATTCAATAATGCTGTCTTTTCTGATGATCTTTTTAATATATGCAGCGTCATTATTTTCAATTCGCACGTTGTCATATTCGTCGGAAGATACCATTCTGTCGGCGGCAACGAGAATTGCCCTCAACAACAGCGCCTCCTCGTCATTGCAGTTGGTGATGCCGCTGCTCTTGATATTAGTGATATCAAAAAGTGGCACCTGCGTATAGTCGGTCGTTGATGCCTCAATTTCTACTGCCATAGGGAAAATGCCGTCAAACAAATTGTAGAACTCTTTGATCAACATTTTTTCCTCATCAGTTAATGATTGATAAATGTCGAATGCCTTGGTGTCGGAATCCGCTCCCGTAGGTGCCACGTGATGGTACAGTACTGCATTTGAAATCTGTCTCTGCGCCGTATTGTTTGAGAAACAGCAACAGCTTACCGCCCATGAAATGATGTTGTGACGGATATTACCGATATTGTCTGCAGCGGTATTCAAGGTTTCCTGAAATTCGTTAGTGCATTTGCCTATGTCGTGCAATACGGCAGCAGTACAGCATCTCTTCCTAAAGTTAATGTCGTCAGTGATGTTTTCACATAATGCGGCTGCCATATTCTTCACTGCCATTGTATGTGAGACCAATGTTGTCCCGTCGTTCTTTGCAAGAATTGAATCAATATCCGTCATAACTTTTTTATTTTTATTAATGCAAATGTAATGAAAATTAATGTAACTACCAAATTTTTTTTCAGTTGGGTTAATGTGTTGATTTTTAGTAATGTAAAATTTGCTCACGAAATTGATTTCATGAGCAGAATAATCTATTTTTTTGTCTTAGACAGAACCGATATTGATTTTGCGGCAATTACTAATTTCCCTCCATCATCAAATACTAACAATTCTACAAAAAAAAATAACAATTTGATTTTATTAATGCAAGAAAGTCAAGTCTTTTGCATAAATAACTTGACATGATAATTCCATTGCTGAATTGGTATCTAAACAACGGAATCAGTCGAAAAACACTGTATTTTTACAATGTTTTGCAATTCCCTTAGTTGTAATTCCCTTACAAAATAGGTATTTAAACAACAATTCAGTTCATAGTTGGCAAATGACTTGCGTTGTAATTCCATTACAGAACAGGTATCTAAACAACTCAGCCAACTTTGCTGTACAAGCGCACGTAATTGTAATTCCATTACAGATAAAGTATCTAAACAATCCGAATGCCTGACACCGAGCGAACAGCATTGTTGTAATTCCCTTACAGAATAAGTGTCTAAACAACTTATATCCAAGATAATCACAAAGAGTGCCGTTGTAATTCCATTACAGAATAGGTATCTAAACAACCTGACGTCTCTGCCTGCAATAACGCATTTGGTTGTAATTCCATTACAGAATAGGTATCTAAACAACTGTACTTGTGCTGGTCTTTCCGTGTGTTGTTGTAATTCCATTACAGAATAGGTATCTAAACAACAGGCTTCCTCTAACTTGCTATCTTTGAAAGACTTATAGCATCTTCACGGTTTAAAATTTTACTGAACCCCTCATAGAAAAGGCGGTTCTCATCATAAATATCTATTTCTGTCACATACGCGATTCCGCCGTCGAGAATTGTAGCCGTGCCCATGTTCTCGGAAAGGCATTCAATCATTTCATCGGTAACGGGGCAATAGATGTCACCGCTAACATACATTGTCGGTGCGATTCCCCTTGAATAAAGAAGAGGAGTTTTGCTTTTATATGAACTATTTGTGCTTTTTGGGGACTCTCTCGAAATTATACCGTTATCCCAAGTACAGCCGAATAGCACATAAGACCATGGCCCATTGATTGCATTGGTAGTATATTTCTCGTCAAAGAAAGCCTTTACATTGTTTTCGAAATCTTCCGTGTGCCAATATTCCGAAAGTCTGTAAACAACCTCTCTGAATGTTAGTTCCCTTACATTTTCAACATCAATGATTTCTGAAATGAACGACAGGAGGCTTTCTTTGTTTATAGGATTGTCATTTGAAAATGTCTGTTCAAAAGCATACCAGTCATAGTTGCCTCCATTCATATATTTTGCCCCGTCAAACAGTTCAAACTCCTGTGTCTTTTTTGAATGGGAATTCGGCACGTGAGCCTTATTGATGTTCATGCATTCGGTAAACATAGGTCTTCCTTTTTCGTCAGTCCTTTCAGCATCGTATCTTACAAACGCATTGCCTGCAAGCTCCTCGAAAAGAGGGTTCTTACCGATGCCATTTGGCTTCAATGTAGGGACGGGAATGTCACCTGTAAGTGCCCTCATCACATTGGCCACGATATTGACGGTGATGGGATTGCCAAAATTTTCAGCTCCTGTTTCCTGATGGACAAATTTCCCTTTTTCAGCGGAAAACACCCAGTTCTTAGGTGTTTTCCTGCATTGTGGGAACAGTCTTGCATTTTCAAAGCGTAAATGAACCATCTTCATTTGTTACCTCCTCTGTTTTCGTTTCTGTCTTCTTATTACCATTTTTCTTCTTCGCTTCCTTGGCCTCTTTCTTTTTTGTTTCGAGGGCCACAAGGTCATCCATTGCAGCTTTCGCATCATTGTCGCATTCCTCATAGAAATCATAAATGTTGAGGCTCTCTACGAATTCTCCGATTTCCGCCTCAGAGGAAAGACTAACCCATCCGTCATTGTTTTCGAATGTATCCTTGAGCCCGTCATATACAGGCTTTACGGAGATTTCTGACACTCTTGCAAATGAACCGCTTCTTGTGATATTTACGGACAGCAGTCTCTTGAAAAATTCAGCAAGAAGATATTTTCTGAAATCAGCGGTGAAATGGAGACCGTATTCTCCGATGTGCTTGGTGAATGCGTTTGCTGTTGCAGTATAGATGCCGAGGGAATAAGGAACCTTTCCGTATCTCTGTCTGAATGCGGTATTGAGCATTCCGTTCTCCGTCTCGACCCATGGTGATTTTACAGCTCTTCTCTCGAAGAAATCGTCGCAGGAAAGGAACTCCAACTGTTTCAGATTGACAAAGCCCTTGGTTTCATATTTTGTTTTTCCTGTGTTCTCCGTATAGAACAGTGAAGTGTCACTCTTGTCGCCTGACACTGAGCCTACTTCAGGAGTAATGACCGCACCTGATGTCTCGATTGCTGCTCCGATGGTGACAGGACTCTTTGCCTTGATTGTCTCCTTGTCATCAGCAAACATATAACCGCGCAGAAGTGCTGCAGGAGAGGAGATGAAGGATGAAAGGAAGGCATCGTTTCGCATGATACGTCCGTTTGTGACATCATAGTCCTTCTCAAAGATTGCATGGCGCAGGCATTCTGAGGAAATCTTCAGTGTCCTCTTGTATATCGGTGCTCCGTTTTCATCGGTGCCTACCTGTCTGTATTCGCTCTTGGCAACCTTGATGTTGTCGTTGTTATACGGGGCCTTTGCTGCAGGATTGCCATAACTTTTGACATTCCAACGGGCATCTGAGCCATCAAAATTAACTGTTCCAATTCCGTCCATCTTAACCTTGAAGAGGAGGTTCTTTACTGTCTTTACAGATTCCATGATATTTATGTTTTTTAAATTAAAATCAAATTTTTCCATAATTTCTTTTGTTGTTTTCCAACAATGCAAAGTTAGTGAAATTTTTTAAATATACAAAATTAAATTGTTTTTTGTTGATCAGTCATTAACTGAAACTGTGCCGAATCCGCATCCCGTAGATGATCCCATTCCCATATTGTACAGGGCTTCTCTTGCCTGTCTGTGTCCCTTCACGATGAACATCGCTTTGGTAGCGAAGTTGTGGATACCATTGTACTGCATATCGATCACCTGTGCATTTTCCTTATGGAACATCTCGATGGACAACGTATCTGCTTTGGTCTTGTCCATGCCGTTGGCCACAAGCTTTTCGATGCTTCTTTCCCTCAGGAGAGACAGGAATTTGTCATCCCTGATTGTTATTTTCTTGTGATTGCTTTTGAGAAGGATTGGTGAAACTGTCCTGACGATATCATAGTCGCTGTGGATGTGGAAATCCTTGGACATTTCAAAATTATTATATGTCAAGTCTCCTACGGCTACGGAGCTGTTCATGTTGAAAAGGGCCATTGCGACCTTTGACATAAGTTCATCGGAATTGGTTGTGAAATACACATATCCTCCATTGGGGAATTTTTCGCCTTCCGTTGTCCTGATGCCGCCGAGCATTGGTGAGAGGCTATAATATGATACCTCATTATGCTTGACATTGTTTCTGCCCATGACATTGTTTTCAAACCAGCCTTTTACCTGATGCAGGGAGTTTTTCTTGTATTCGGTATTGGAACCGTTAAAATTAATTTTGATACGCATAACGTCTAAAATTTTTCTTACAGTGCAAAGATAGCAAAAAGATTTTAATATACAAAAAATCCTCATAGATCTTTTTATTAATTCGATAAGAAGTCTCACTCCTTTAGTGGGGGAGTAGTTGACTGCAAATGTAATAAAAAATAAAGTAGCCTCCTTTTTTAGTTAGGTTAATGCATTGATTTTTAGCACTATAAAATTTGCTCGCCTTATTGATGAGGTGAGCAAACTATGAATTTTTGAACATCAATTACTAATTTTCCTCCACCACCAAATACTAACAATCCCACAAAAAATCCTCATAGATCATTTTGTCTATGAGGAAATTATCTTCTACCACCTGTTGATATTCAATGCTCTGATCTGACTGTATAGGCTCCAAGCTTTCATCCGTCTGACTTCGTTGGCTATCACATTTCGCATCAGCTTATTCCTATCGTAAAGTTTCTGCAGCTTCAGTGGGATAAACCTATGAGCATTGCGCATATTGACATATTTCAGTTCTTTCTTTTCATAAGTGCGAGCTTCAGGGTTATATGCAACCTTATATGTAGGGTCTGTCCCATCGACAATATCAATCAACTTCACACATAATCGCAGGTCTCTTACGATTGTCCAACATTCCAAGAAAGGTTTGTCAATATTTCCTGCAAGACGTTCATACCGGTCTGCCATCTTGGAAAGCTTATATTTCTCCAACATCAATAGGGAATCATACGCATCGTCATAATCGTTCCATCCGAGTTTTATAAAGTCACAGAGTTTCTTGATTCTGTACTTTATTCTATAGATAATTGTTTTAAACATACTCATCATTATTTATTTTAGAATTTTCCTTTTGTGCTAAAAAATATCGTCACCCGTATCAAAACTCTTTCTTACACGGGCAGTAACGTTATTGAGGTCCCACGATGGTTGGCTTGGCGTTAATGGGGATTGCTGCCATGTGGATATCGGCGAAGTATAATTGTCAATTTTCAGAACCTTCTTAAGATATTCCACGGCATTGAATAGTTCACAGATATTGTCATCCGTCGGGTTGTCATATGCCTCGACAGACAAGCCCTTGATTTGCTCAAGAATAAGCTTTTTTACTTTTTCTTCAATAATTTTTGTTTCCATAATTCCTAAATTTTTAATGGTTGGTTTCTGTTGATGCTTTCGTGAGAGCCTCATTGAGTTCATTTCCCCACTCCTCAGTTATTGAGTTATCGACCATCTTTTTGAATTTATTATACTCCGCCTCGGTTATTTCTTTATATTGTTCCTGAAAATTCTTGTAGGCTTCTCCAGGAGTCCATCCTTTTATCCAACTGGAACACTCTGTCTCATAAAATGCAGCAGTACGCGGGTCTTCTTCCGAGAGAAAAATAGTAATGTGTTCACTTATGATTTCAAAATTACTTACATCTGGAATCCAATCAGTGACCTTGAAGGCAATCATTTGACCTTCAATATCCGGTCCCTTATAACACTTACCTATCAGTGTGCTTAATATATTTTCTTGGTCAGGCTTGTTGCCAATGGCTCCTAAGCGTTTCCTGATGATGGCTTTTTTGCTCTCAAGTTTTTGAAGCCGATCTCTTAAAACATTTTTCTTATATTCATCCATAGTCTTTAATTTTTTCCTACTGCAAATATATAAAAAAATCCCGAAAGTGCAAAACTTTCAGGAAATCATCAAACAAATTTAGACTATAGATCAGCCATAATATTCTTGGTAGCAAGGTCTTTATATTTTTGGAACTCTTCTTTAGAAATTTCCGTGTATTCACTTTCAAGGTTTGCAATTGTCTTTATTATGGACTCTTCAGCCCTCAAATAGATTTGGGTGTTTTTTTCAATGTTAAATATTTCGTTATTCAAATCAAGCCAAAAATAATCCCCACGTATAATCCATCCAAGGTAAGCCCTTACGAATTTTTTTAGTTTGAATATTCTTGCATCGTTTTCTTTGGAACCTTTTTCCAAAAAATATCTTCCCGCATATTTCTTATTGGCAGCGGCGGAGAGGTTATCCTCTTCAAAATCAATAGATTCCATCAGCACTTTTATTTTCTTTTCCCTGTCCGCAATTTCTTCTCGATAAGTCTTTATATACTTGCGGATATTTTCAATTACAGTATCATTAATTTCCATATTCAATTTATTTTTTTAATTTTCGGTTCGATATATTTTCATACAATAAGTTTTTCTATTAGGTGTAAAAAAACTCCCACGCCCAATCAAGTCCCCGCTGAGATAAGAGTTGTCCCTTGGCGTTGATAAAATTCCACTTCCCGTTTAGTTTAACCTGTGCAAATCCTTTTTTTTCGTTAAAGTCTCCTATCCAATCAAACCACAGATTAGATACAAATTGTCCCTCGGCATTAATGAGGTTCCACTTATCATTTAGTTTAACTATGGCAAATCCCTTGGGTTGAAAAGCCATTGCTACATTAAACCATTGCTGAGATAAGATTTGCCCTGAGGGGTTGATGAAATTAAACTTCCCATTTAGTTTAACTACAGCAAATCCATTATAAAAAATCCACGCACCATCAAACCACTGCTTCGACAAGAGCTGTCCTTCCGTATCGATAAAGTTCCACTTCCCGTCCAACTCAACGATAGCAAGCCCCTCGTGAAAATTTTGTACTCCATCAAACCATTGATTAGATATGAGTTGCCCGTCAGTATTAATAACATTATCCTGTCCGTTTAGCCCAACCTTTGCGAATCCCTCATTAAAATTCCCTACCCAATCAAACCACTCCGTAGACAAGAATTGTCCCTCGGTATTGATGAAATTCCACTTATCGTCCAACTTAACTTTAGTAAATAGTCCTATTTCATTCCCCTCAATGCATTCGAGGGGGGGTTGTCCTTCTATTCTTGCCATGTCCTTAATTAGTTTACACAATGAGACTTCAAACTATCTTTTGATTTTCGGTTCAACGTAATTCCACACAAGGTCAACAATAAGATTCATATTAGGCTCAAGTTGGCTATATACGTCAACCTTATGAGGCCTTGAATCTTCGACCGCATCTCTATTAGGCCAATCAACAACAACCATCTCCCACTCACATTTTGACCAAAATCTATACATGAGATTCCTTACAACAAACTCCTTCAAGTGTTCTTTCGTTGTTATCAGGACTGATTTATATGTCTTTTTGTCATAAGTACAAAAGTGCTTTTTACTTATTGCGCCCTTCTCTGTAAAGATTTCATCGAAGACTCCTTCAAGCACTTCAATGGGTTTTATTTTCCCGTCATTAAAATCTTTATAGAATGCATAAAATTTTGGCTTTTCTTTTGTCTTCTTCATATGCCTTTTTTGATTATCTTTTGTTCTTTATTTTGACAAACTTTCCCTTTCTCCATCCTGCGCTGCTAAATCTCCTTCTTGTCCTTTTATCTGAATTGGCATACTTGAATAATTCATACTTGGTTACCACCTCCATATTAAAATTACTATCAAAACAAGCCGAATCCTTATGTTTTTGCCACTTATCAACCGCTTTATTGAACTCTTCGTCGGTTATCTTATCCTCTTCATCCTCTATTGCAACAAACAGAATCTCAGGAATGTTATTGAAGGACTCCATATTCGGAACCAATACCACACCCCACACGTTCTTGTCTGCAACAGCCTCCTGAATCATCGCATTTCTGTCACAAAACGCCTTGTCCCACTTCTCCTGTGTCATCCCGTTGTGCCTGTCTATTTCATGCTCATCCTTAAGAAATGCAATCATATCCCTATCATTGTCTGTGATGTAATAACTGTTGTTTTTAAGGATATAGTCATTAAGAGTTTTGCCTCCCTCTTTGTATATTTCAGCCATCTTGATGGTCTCCTTGATCATCTCATCCACATTGCTGAAATTGAACGGGCATCTACTTGGTTTAAATTTGTCAATGGCATCCTCCCAATCAGCAAACAATACAAACTTGTCTGTCCTCTCGGTCATCCATGCACCAAACCTGATAAGGGGACACTCCTTGATAGACCATTCAATTACCCCCGAAGACCCGATATAGAGAACCTGCGGATGGATCTTGTTTTTTACAAGTCCCTTTTTGACGGTTCTCCACCACATTTTTGTATGTTTTTTCAAAAAGCCATAATACTTGTGTGTGAATTTGAACTTTATTCTCATAACCATGATCATTTTAATTATTTCTACGATGCAAATATAATAAAAATATTTTGATTTACAAAAAAATCCTCATAGTCTCTTTTAAAATATGACTATAATTAATAGTCAAGAAACTATTTATAGTATAATATAATGATTATTTTAAAACAAAGAAAATATGGCACGTGTGACATTTTATGTAAAAAATGCAAAAGGAGAAGACTTAAGAGGTGTTAAGATTTCTGTGAAATCGTCAAAAGATAGTTTTTTTGCACAACCACAAACAGCGGTAACTGCAGGAGCTTATGTCTCCATGTCTATTTCTAAAACTCCACCGTTAGTAGTTACGGCTTCTCTTGATGGGTACATGGACTATACCTTTACCACAGAAAGTACACTTGAACGGTCTTATCATATCGTTATTCCACGTCATATGATAAAATTACAACTCAAAACATATGACGAAGTGACGAATACAACGGAGGCCTATACTGGGGAGATAACAGTTAATGCTTATGATGCAAACAAAGACTATACAGGAAACGATTCTGGCAACTGCGTTAATTCAACTACAGTGAACTGCAGTAGTGACGGTTATTATTATTGGAGCCCGTCACTGTTGAATTTTGCCGGTAACGGCAATGAGACCAACAGTAAAATAATGAAATCTTCGTTTACGGAAGTAGAACAGATATCAGGCTATTATTATAAGATAATTCCTAAAGGGCTTCCTGATTATGGCTATGCATATTATTATCCACATGAAAAGTATATAATCAAGTATGTTTCTACCGCCGATACAGAGACTTCCCCTTTATATGCAATAACGGGAAATACAATATCCCACCTTACGAGATTTGTGCGTTCCACCAAACGTCTAAAAATTTCAGATCTTATATTTAGTTTTTACCCTAATAATCTTATGACATCGGGGACTTCGATATCTTCTCCTTATTGTATGCCAAGCTCGGTATATTATGATGATTATCATATGGTTGACAACGGCAAAGGCAGGGGCTATGTCTGCGGTCCTAACGATGTTCGCCCATTCCGTTTAGCTACTGTGGCTTTACAGTCAAACAACATTGCACCTTTTAGTGTCAACATAACAGGAATGGGAATTACCAAATGGACAACATTCCCGATGGATAATGCCCAAAACATGGTGATATATAAAGTACCGCATGAAAGCATCTTGAAATTCAATAGATATATATCTAATAGTCTGAACGGAACTATAACTCTACCGGAAAAACTAACTATTACCGGAGATACAACTATTGATTTGTCTTTTTACAGGAAAACATATACATTTAACATTTCTTCCATGACAGGTAGTTTTGATTATTGTTCCCAAACCGGCGAACTGAAAAAAGGCCGCATAGGAACAGGCGATACTATTGGCACATTTACAGTTAAAGGCAATTGGAGTGGAGAACGTCCTAGCAATGCAGACAGAATATTAGTTACCTTTGTTCTTGAAGGTGGACAAAATCCAAGCGGATATACTACCTATGCAAGTTTTACTTATACGGATAAATTTTTCACGTCAGCAATAACTGTTAACGGCGCGGCTTATGAGATACAGGGCAGTGATAATGGCAAACGCTTATTTGACGCAACGGGTTCCGCAATGCCGTCTATTACACCGTCATTGAATTATTATTACAAATATGCAAATGATGAACGTTTTCATGTCTCATATGTATATTGCTCTGATCCATCTGTTATAATTAATTTCCCGAGTGCTTTTTATAAATTTAACCCTTCATTCTTTAATATATGCATGGGCAATCCTGTTACTCCACCTTCATCTCAGGAATGGTACGGAGGTAAATATATTGTTACATTCTATCCTTCTAACGGAGCTATATTTAATTACAAGGCTGTAGATAATAGGGGTAATAAAAAGAGTGAATCAGGATTAGCCTATCAAACAAGAGTGAATGCTGAAAGCATTTCATGGACATGTGCTGGTCCTTATGTGATAAAAGATACCTCAGGCAACAACCTAATCAGTACTGGGCAGATTGGCAGCGGCAATATTCCAAACGGTATAGGTGGAAGTACGGATACAATTTTCAGCGTATACATACAGGATGATTTAAACATATACGCTCCTTAGTTTTCATTTGAATTGCGCCTCCCTAATTAATAGAGGGGCGCAAATTTTATGAAGATTTTCGCTGTAAATCAGCCGTTATTTCTTCGGTCTCAGAGTGTTCAATATATACCAATTCGCTTGGTGATTCTCCTGCCGTTTCATGATTTTCCCGAATGGAGTTGAGAATCTTCTCCGCTGCTTCTGTTTTTATAGCATTGTATTCCACCTCAGTTATTTCTTGATAGTTTGCCAAGTATCTAAGGGTATCGGATACATTTTTGTGATATTCGGCGCATGAGTGCGATGCTGTGTAGTTGATAGTGACAGTCTCCATACATACGATGGTGCTCGCTCCATAACTCGGAGTATCTACCCATGTAAGCTTCAGAGCATAAACCTCGTCCGAATTTTTGGACATGAAGCATCTGCCCGTCAGTTCTTTCGACGCAAAATGATATTTTTCTTTGAAAATGCGTTCGTTAAGAATGCTAAGTTCTTCGTCAAGTTCTTTAGCCTTACTTTCAAGTTTAATAATTTCTTTCTTTTCCATATCTGTATTATTTAAGCCTATTTGTTATTTATCTTTATCTTGCGCTGTTTTTAGAATTATGTTGATTGCTTTCAGCTTATAGTCATGATATTCATCCTCTGTTATTTCCTGACAACTGATAATTAAGGTCATAAGGGGTATACAGGCGTCCGCATAGTATAAAACCACTGGAGTTTGTGAAGTGTTGATGCGCATAGACTCCACGGATATCATAGTGCCGAGATTGGGATCATACCGAATCATGGCTGTTGGTTTTATAATAAAAAACATATCGGGTTCGTTGGTCTTTTGCAGGAAATATTTTCCGATTATTTTTTGCACGGAGCTTGCCTTTTCCTCGCAAATCTGCTGCTTGATTTCGCATTTTCTATTTTCAAGCGAGCGCAGCTCCTCTTCGAGAGCCTTGATTCTTTCGTTTTCCATATTTATATAATTTTAAATCACTTGGCGATTGCATCCATCGCTTTCTTTTTGATGTTATTGTATTCGGCTTCGGTTATTTCATCGTACACATCTGCGAAAGAACATCTTTTTGGATAGCAGCACCGCTCATCGACAAGGTATTGAACTTGGTCGATATTCATCGTCGCGTCATAGTAAACAGTCACTATATCAGCGTAGAAATAGCCGTCAGGCAAATTCTTTTTAGTGCTTTTAGTCTTATAAGCTGTTATACAAAAAATGTCAAGTCCCTTAGATTTAAAGTATTTCGGGGGAATTTTGCCTGTATCTTGCGTTTCCAATTCTTCAATTTGGGCTACAAGGTTTGCAATCTCCTTCTCTTTACTGCGTTTGTCTGCTCTGGCTTTTTTAAGTTGTTCTTTAAGGTCCATTATTAGTACCAAGTTTTTATTTTCCATAATCTTATATATTTTATGTTTTTTAAAGTTCCTCTATCGGCACAAAAACATCATATCCACACTCTTGATCATCTTCAAAATGGCCTATTTGCTTCGCATATTTACCCCCGGGCTTACGTCTGCCGAATACGAATTTCTCTCCGTCCCATATTGCTTTGGAGGCATTGCGGCTCACTCCTTTATATTCTTTTCCTGTAACTAATTCCTTCTTTGGAATTGGTCTATAGTTTTCTTCCACCCACTCTTGGAATTTTTCAGGGCTACCGAAACTGTGGTATTGTTCAAATGTCAGTTTATTAATTGCATACCGACAAAGATCATTTAAAATATCTTCCTTATCCATATTCTTCTGTCTCTTTTTACAAATATATAAAAAATCCCGAGAACCACAAAATTCTCGGGAAAATATAATGACTACTCAGATAGAAAATGCCTGATCATGTATTTTTGGTATTCATCAAATTCTTCTTTTGATAATTCCCTGAAATTTTTCTCGAAACAACTCCTTGCTCCTTTAGATGACATATTGCAGCTGCCTTGAAAACTCAATAATATTTCAGAATAATTATTCTCTATGTAGAGAGTTGTATTTTCCTTTGTAAAACCAAAATCATAACGTTTGCCTGAAATATACCACAAGCCATTAACCTTATGGAACGACTCTACACGTATAATTTTCTTCCTGTCTCCCTTGCTTTCATCTATAAAATATTTTCCCTTATAGTTTGGAGTTAGGTCTGAATCAGCCTCATCTAATTTCTTACGGAGTGCGGCTAATTTGTCCTCTGTTTCACGGAGAATGTTTTCATAAAAGGAAATCTCATGTTCGATAGGGTTAACTCCGCTAAGGTCTGTTTCTTGTGAAAATTGTTCTTTATCTGCCATAATCGTTAGTTGTTTTCTTCGTTTTCCTCAATATTGTTTTTTAAATATAGATTCAATGCCTTGATAGCATTGTCAGGAAGTTCTTTCATGTCATCATTCTTCTTGCAATAATCAACAACGTTTCCGATACCATAGATGACATATAAATCATTTTTGTTAGGAACAAAAATATTGATTGTTAAAAATATACTAAACAATATTGCAAAGTATTTTAAATATTTTTTAGGTATTTGACGAATTTTATCATCTACATCTTCCTCAACTACAACTGCAATACTCCACACAAAACATATTATAGTTACTATGCCAAAAACAAGACAAAACAATGATGATATGTTACTAAGGGCTCCTAGAACATTAATCCAATATAACTCATTCATAACTAATTATTTTTTATAATAAAACATAAACTATTACTTGTTATCTTTTTGGGAATTTTCTGCAAAGTACAAGTCAAATTCTGAGAACGAATTCCGTCCATCTGCAGTATATGACCATGCAGATTCATTGCCCTCGTATTTGACAAGTGCAACTACGGGGAAATCAATGCCGTACATCTTCATTTTACTGTCAGTGCAGATAATCCTTGCGTCGTTTCCACATTCGGTCACTATCCTCCGCTTTGGATTCCTTATATATTCCTTCAAAGAAAATCGCTCCATATCTTACTTCCTCGTAAAAAAACATTCAACAAGTTTGTCCATAATTTCCTGAAAATCAGTTTCTGAAAGCTCCTCAAACTCGGTAGCAATATATGCTTTGAACTGAGGAATGGAGAACTCTCGGGAAACTCCTACGCAATCGCAGATGCTGTTCTCATTGATATTGCAACATTTGGCTTCGAAATCATAGTTGTACTTTTTTCCGACAAGTGTCCACTCGTATAGCCCATTGTTCTGCCACACTGCATCAACATTGTAAACCACTATGATACTGCCCCAATAGTTATTGCTACCAACAGACCTAAGTATCTTTCCTCGCATGCTGTTTCGGACCTCTTCAATTTCCTTTTGCATTTCCACCTTGATTTCCTTCATTATGGAATTGAGTTTAACTCTACCCTCTTTAAGCTCCTTCGAAAGTGAGCTATATTCGCTTTTGAGCTCGTCTAATTTTTTATTTTCCATTGTTTTCCTTTTCTGCAAATATAATAAAATTAATTCGTTTCCTCAAATATTTTGCTATATTGCTATCAGTTGCTCAGGCGTTATATTTTCCACGCCTTCTTCAATAAGATCAATAATTTGACTTACCGGATAATCTCTAACAAAATTAAACCCCTCTTCGTATACAACGACAAGACCGTCTCCCCTTGCTTCATCAATATAGCAGGATTCGTCGTGAAACTCCTCAGACATATACGGCAAGATCATTCTCCATAACAATTGTCTGTGACTGTCCGCCTTTGCAATCAAACGTTCTGTCTTCTCTAATTCTTTTCTAATTTTTGTGGCCTTCATGTGTTCAAAACTAATTATCTTTTTATCTTTCCGACCATATGATATCCGCCATCCATAAATGCATCATCCATCGCGCTCCATTACGATAAGCCGTCTTTCTCTCTACGTCAGTGTCTTTTGGGAAAAGCATGTCTGCCTGTCTGTCAATATCTTCCTCTAAGATAAGGCCTTCGTGCTTTTTCACCTTGTCGTAACAGTTTTTGCACATCGTCCATCCATTGTATTGATGTTTTTCTTCGGAATCCCTGTAATATTTTGCACAAAACGGACAAACAAAACCTTTCCTTTCCATAATCTTTTTCTTTATGATTCCTTGTTCGTTGGCATTATAATTGCAGCAATAAGATACAACAATAGCCCAAGAAAAAGCCCTGAGGCAAATATCAAAAGCACTGCTGCAAGTCTTATTATTGTAGGGTCAGTATCAGCATATTCTGCAAGACCGCCACAAACGCCACAAATACATTTATTTGTTTTGCTTTTAAAAAGTTTTTTCATTTTTTTATGGCTTAAAATCGCTGTTTATTCCTCTATACCTTTGGCCCTATTGTAGGATTCTTTTCGCCTGCAATATAATAGCCGATGACGGCAAAAATGCCAAAAAGGAGGCCAACAATAATTGCAATCGAACTATCCCGATGATTCTTTTCTGCAATTTTCTTGCACCACAGTGCCAAAAGCACCCAAATTAATACACTAACAAATGTTTCCATAAGTTTTATTATTTTTTCTTACTGCAAATATATAAAAAATCTCAGAAACTACAAAATTTCTGAGATTGATCTTTTATGCGATAAACACTTCAGCATAGCCATACAAAATCCTGACAATGCACATTTCCCCGTTACACCAAAAATTTGAAAGGGATGGAATAACGTCTTTCTCTTGTATACTCTTATATTTAGTAAACAGTTCTTCTATTGTATGTTCTATTGAGCCTTTTGTATAATTGCTTGGATTGTCAAAATCAATATATCCGATATCGTCCGAAGTATATTGTTCTTTAACTATATCAGCAAACTCTTTCTTTAGAATATTGGAAAATTCTGATATTGTTTCAAGTTTATCCAACTTTTCTGTGTCATGGCTTAATGATGCTTCATTATAAATGTCCGCATATTTTTGTGCCGCCTCCCTCACGTCCTCAGCACTGTCATTGTCCCCATATATAAAAGTCATCATCAGCTCACGGCTTTCATCGTATATGCCTTTCGCAACAGGGCCTTTATCAGGATTTTTTCTTCCATCTTTAGTACCTTCCAAATAAGCAAGTTCTACTGATTCTTTAATCATGCACCGAATATATTCCCTTATTTCATCCTGCCGTTCTTCACGAGCCATGCTGCACAGCTTAAGGTAAAAGTCGTGCGGAATAAATAATGTTTTCTCTTTATATACCTTTTCCGCATATTTGCTTGCCCTTTCTACAAAATACTGTCCGTAGTCTTTTACCATCATACAGTTAATCCTAATATCTGCGAATGTTATAAACTTAGCCAATCGTTCTTCAAGGTATTTTCTCTCCATATCATTGAATTTCTTTTTTCTGAATTGTAACCCAAATGTCCCACTCCCTACTGGAATACAGAAAGTTTGAGTGTATAGAATATACTTCCTCAGGATTTTCTTTTTCTGATTCTTCTACTTTTACGTTATCTTTTGTAACACCGAAAATTTTCAGGACTTCTTCGCATTTGCGTTTAGCATATTCTTTGGCATCATCAAAGCTTGCGAATAACTTTGTCACATCAATAAGACTCTGTAAATCTTCTTTTTCTGCCCGCTCTGATGTTACCATATACACTGTTTGTGGCTTTTTATAGACAATGGTTGGAACACACAAGTGAGAGTTGTTCAAGCTATCAGCACTGGCAAAACCGCCACATCCACTCGCAACCCACATGCCGACTTGGTTATAATAAGAACAACTCGTTACGTCCACATTTTCTTCCAAGAAATCCGCACCCTCGATAATATTAGCGAGGGCGTTAATGTCATCCCGCTGGTATATAATCTCCAACGCCGCAAGCAATGTCGGCATATTGAATCGCCCGTAAAGGTCGCTCTTAAACTGCCGCACAAATTCCGCAGCAGATGAGTCAAGTGCAAGCAGTTCATCCATCTCCCTTGTGCTGTCTCCCACCTTCAAAGCCTCAGTCTGTGTCAGTGCTTTTGTTTCCCAATCGTCGATTTTATCAAAATTCAAAAGTGGTAAATTCGCATATTTGGGATAAATGAGAGCACTCTGCCCATTCATCATATCAATCTCGATACCTTCAATATACTCAAGCCTGTTGTGCCCTTCAAGCCCCTTTTTATAAATTATTTTTGCCATGATATTTACTTTTATTAGATGCCCTCCATCTTAAAATTTTGTTTTTTCGTCTGCCATATTTCTGCTGGTTTTTCGTATTTTAGAATTCTTCTATTTTCTTATTTAGCTCTTCAATTTCTTTGTTAATTTCTTGAATAAACATGCCTGTATAAACTTTCAATTTATCTTCTATAAAGTCTATAACCTTTGCATTTACATTGTAAAGTTTACAATATCCATCTACATTATAACCACCATATACAAGAGAAAGTCTACAACTATCATGCATTTTAAATTCTTCTAAAACTCTATTTAATTGTTCTATCCTTTTATTTACTTTTACTACTTCTTCAAATTGTTTTTGTGTCATAATATCTTAATTTTTATTTTCATTATCTGTAAAGTATAGTCAGGGCACACCAATTAGATGAATTCAAATAATAATCCTTAGCAAATCCGCAGTCATCTGCAATCCATCCTCGAATTAAGTCATACCGAGAACAGCTCAAGATGTTTGAGTATTTTTCTAACTGCATGGCTCCACTAATAGTCATGGCAAGTTTGTTAATGTCTTTCATTTGATGGTTAATCTCCATTGCTGCCAGCAGTGACGGGAAATTAAAAGTGCCGTATTTGTTAGAGCGGAAATTGCTGACATATTCAGCCGCAGGACTTCCGTACCTTAAGAGTACTTCGGTTGCCTGGACATTATCTTCTTTCTTTAAGGCTTCAATTCCGGTATCTTTTTCCCATCCCAATAAAATATCTTTTTTCCCATCCCAATAAGTTATCTTATTCTTCAAAATCATCACTCTTTCCCTGTATCTCGGGTAGATAAGTGCTTTCTGACCGTTGAGAAGATTGATTTCGATACCCTCTATACATTCAAGGGCGTTCTGACCTTCAAGACCTTTCTTGTAAACAATTCTTGCCATATTATTAATTTTTCTCTTCGCTAATATCAATGCTTTTATTCGAGCTTATTGCAATCCATAACTTGTCAAATATCTCTTCGCATTTTTCAAGTTGATCAAAGCATTTAGAGGTGCGCCAATCGTCTCCGTTAATGAGAAATTTTATATAATAAGAGTCGTCTATATTTTTTAGCATCTTAACATCCGTAATTCTATCCGCATTGACGAAGCGACGTTTATTGATTTTTATCCACGCCATAATTTAATACTTTTTTAAGCCTTCAATGATTGCATCAGCAAACTCAATTGCAACACTTATATAATTACAAGGAATTTTTGTCTCTGTCTTTGCAAGAAAAGTTATAAATATTTCTTTTGCAAGCTCATACCTACGCTGTTCCCAATTGATCGTTTCTTGTTTTGTCATAATATTCCCAAGTTATTTTAATGTTTTGTGGTACATCCATAATGTGTTTAGGCTTCATTTTAAGTGCCTTTATAAGTTCATCAAATGCATGTGAAGCATCCATCATTCCACAGGCAGTTTCCCTTCTTAACACCTTGCATATCATTATTTTTTCTTTTTGCGTAATCATGCCTAAAACAATTTGATTTCATTTGATTATTCTTTATTTGCGCTTAAATGTGTAAACTGTGTCTAATGCAATAGTGTTGTCTTCTTCAATAGTAATGACTTTCTTTTTGAGATTGTATTTGACTGACGACCATTCTTTTTTCTCATATTTTGTCTCATAATATTTCTGTATTACACTTGTAGAAACCCCAATGCTTAATAAAAGACCAAGTATAGTAAGTGTAAACCAAAGTGCAGTACTGTCATCATAAACACAAGAATCACTCATTATCATACACAGCATACCTGACAAAAACGCCAATGCAATTGATGCACAGACAAATAAAATAATTATACCCATAATTCAAATTCTTTTATATTATTCTTCCCATTCAATTTTTATAGTATCTACGTAAGTAAGTGAGTCATTGTTGATAGACATAGCTTCTTCTTCAGTGTCATGTACTGCACCGATAATAGTAGTATCGTCATAATCTTTATATACGTTTACCCAACCAGTTTTCTTTTTGGGATGCAATTGCATTTTTTTAAATTGTTCCATATTTATTTGCCTCCTTTTCCATCATTTTTAATGCTATCTAAGTATCTGTTGAGTGCATCTATCGCCTTGTCGGGGGTTTCTTTTACTTTGGAATTGGATTTACAATAATCCACAATGGGTCCAACCCCATAAATGAGGTAGGCTTCATCTTTACTTGGTGTAAGAATCATGCCTAATCCAAAAATAAAAACCGTAATTATACTTAATTTTGTATGCTTGCCCGCATTTTCAGGCGCTTCATCTCCGCATATAATAATAGCCATTATTTGAGCAACACTCAAGAAAACACTAATAATAAAAAGTACTTGAAATATAACATGTAGATTAGAAATAATGCTAATCCAATATAATTCACTCATATTTTATTTAACTTTAAAATGTTCATAATCGCCTAAAGACAATGCCATTGCCACATCTTCTTTCCACCCTTCCAAATTTCCAAACTTTTCACCAGCCCTTGAAAAGTGGTATCTGTATTTGGAACCGCATTTAGGACATACGAAACAAATAAAGTGTCCATTATCAGTAGAGCAGTACCCTACAATTCCCTCTCTATAGGAATAAGGATGCGTCAAAGAATAATTACACTCATTGCAGGCACACGACTTATTATAACTGTATTCCTCATAATTAAGGATTTATGGAAGTTCCCACTTCTCATTACTGAATTCTGCTTCAAAAATCATAATTTATTCCTCCCATTCAATTTTAACCGTATCAGCATAAGTATACCGAGACGATATATGTTCCAACGCTTCCTCTTTGGTATTAAAAATACCCCCAGAGAAATGGCATCCACGTTCATATTCATCATCTGTATATACGTTTAACCATCCGCTTTTCTTCTCTGTTGCGAAGAATAAATTATACGGGTTATCTTCGTATCCACGTGTTGCTACTCCATTCTCCCAATAGGTTTCAATAATCTCATAGCCATCTGGTATTGTGATTAATGCTGCGATTGGTTTTATATTCAAACCGTTTCTGTCCGTACAAATAATTCGCGCACTTTTGCCATCCTTTGTAACAATCTTCCTTTGTGGATTCTTCAAGTATTCCTCTAAACTAAACTGCTTCATATTACTCCTCCCATTCTAAGCTTTTCATTTATTATAACTGTTGTTTTTAGTAGTAAATTTTATCTTCGTTTGCTATAATTAACATAAATAAGATGTGTCTTTACAAATTAATTCACCACATAGTTTGATTTCTACTGTAATATTGTGTTCGTCTGGCTCCATATAAGTACTATAATCCATATAAGGACTCCAATAACCAGTAACATGTTCCGGATGACTGACTTCAACGGTTAAATTCTTTTTAAGAAATTGTATTAATTCTTTATCTGTCATATTATTCCTCTACCTCTATTTTAACAGTAGCAATATAAGTGTATCCTGTTGATTTATTTTCAATAGCCTCTTCTTCAGTTTCAAAAAAACTACCAGCAATAGGATTTTTATCATCATCTGTATATACGTTTAACCATCTTGTTTTCTTCTCCGTTGCGAAAAATAAATCATTCGGATTGTCCTCATAGCCCTGTGTCGCTACCCCATTTTCCCAATAGGTTTTAATAATTTCATCGCCATTTGGTATTGTAATCAATGCCGCAATTGGTTTTACGCTGAGACCTCTTCTATCCGTGCAAACAATTCTTACATTTCTGCCATCCCTTGTAATAACCTTCCTTTGCGGATTATTCAAGTATTCTTCTAAGTTAAATTGTCTCATGTTTGTTTCTCTTTTTTGCAAATATATAAAAAATCTCGGAAACCGCAAAATTTCCGAGATTGATCAGTCAGTTATTTCTTTTTTATAGGCATTTTCTTGACTACATTTTCTTGAGTTTCAGTTTGACTAACGGTATTGCTTCGAACTTAATATCAGTATCGCTACCCACCGTCTCCTCGCCATCAAGCATCAGTCTTCCTGACAGGTTATATTCGTACAGGATATCTTTCGGTGTTCCTTGCTTCAGGAGAAGGGCTTTCTCCTCATCTTTGGCGATAAACAGGAGTCTCCACCCGTTCCTACAAACAAAGACATCACCGAATTTTGCTTTTTTAAAAATATTTTTACAATTCGAGTCCATAAAGTTTTAAAAATGTTTCAAGTTCTTCGACATAGGCGAATTCAAAATTTTCAACCTCTATCATATTCTATTTTTTCTGCAAATTATAATAGCCCAAAACATCATTACCGAATTTCATGTATGCGCCTTCCACACGTATCGTGAACGTTGATGAGCCTCCATATATCAGATTCACACACTCAATCCTTTCCTTGCCTGTAAAATGATAACTATATTCGGTTATGTTATCGCCTCTTTCCAATGACATAATCTTAGGCATTACGAATTTGACGGTCAGACCTTGCCCTACCCATGTACTATCTAATACAGCTTTGTATTTCAAGTCATAGTCCTTAGTACAGCAACAAAGCAACATGCAAGCCAAACCCCCCTTCAAAAAATCCCATATCCTTTTCATAATATTGTCCACAAACCGTTATTATTCTTCATGTCCCTTTAATTTATGTCTTCTTTCGTTTTTTGTCCCAAATATAGGCTATAAAGGTAATTGGTTGAATATTTTGTATTATTCAAAATTTCTTTTTCACTTTTCCATCCCCATTTACCATAACCGATATAACGTACCAAATCTTGTGATTCTTCTCCTAATATTGGATAAATAATCGGTGGTGTTCCTCTTAGCAAGGCAATAACAACTTCCCTTGTTAATCCAATCACACACCCCTCATAAACCTTTCCGTCCTTATCGGCAATAATTTCCGACGTAAAGCTCTTCTCCCTTCCGTCCTCGTATTTGACATCTATTTTCCTTGCCAATTTATACCTCGGTGGGCAATTATCCCCAACATCCATCTTCTCCAAGAAAACACAATCATCTTCTTTGCCTCCCTCAAAACAGGTAAACCTGTCCCCGAATTTTGCATCTCTAAAAATATTTTTCATATTTCCTCCGTATTTTTTTCTACTATTTTTCTAAGAGAGAATCCTTCTTATACTTAACAAGTTTATCTATTGAAGTGGTGTCGCCCTCTAATAAGGTTAAGAGGATTTCATACCTATCCAACGGATTCTCTTTAAGAAATTTCATAATTTCTACATTAGTCACAATTTCTACATTAATCATAATTTTCAACTCCACAAAGTTTTAAAAAAGATTCAAACTCCTCAATATATTCAAAATCCAAAGATCCTATCGAGTCAAAAGAATGATTATCAACATGTACATGCCAATTACAAGATGGGCTATTAGTTACTCCATGTCCATGACGAACCATTATTTGACTGTTTGAACTGATATATTCAATGGTACTCGTATATAGATATTTTGAATATCCTTTATTAAGAAGGTACTCTTCCGTCATTGGTTTTGGAGCTGCCTTATGCAAAATCTCAACCTCTCCATAATCAACGGTTCCATCTAAATTACATTTCAACATTCTCTGTCTTCCCGTAATACTATCTTCTTCTAATAGTACGGCTTTATGATTATCTGCCATGATGAATTTTACTTCTTTACCATCCATGGCAATGAATACATCACCAAACTTAGCGTTTTCAAATATATTTTTCATAAATCTGTTCTTTTTCTTAAGAATAAACAACTTTGTATCCAAAGTTTTTCGTCCTTATGACTCTTTCGATAATTCGCTTCTCATCATCACTGTCGGCACTTATACCATCTAAATTATAGGTACATAACTGAGCCTTTCCCTTAGAATCTTCTCCTTTAGCAAGAATTGCCTTACCATTCTTGGTACAGGTGTAGAACAATTTCACACCATCTTTGCGAATAAATACGTCTCCAAGAAATGCCTTTTTAAATATATTATTTTTCTTCATAATCGACTTTACAAAGTTTCAAAAATGATTCAAATTCATCTACGTAAGCAATTTCTAAAGAACCTCGAATTTCCCGAAAATTATTAATATAGTCAACTATATGTACGTAGCAATTATATGGAGGTTGAATTCTAGGAGGGTGAAACCATACTGATATCTTCTTATTTGGACTATCAAAACGTGTAAGACTTGTTGTTTCATCAAAATCTTTTATAAATCCTTTATCAAGCAAATATTCCTCAGTCATCAGCTGTTGTTTGGGAATTCCCTTGCGCCAAATCTTAACCTCTCCAAAAGCATCTGTTCCGTCTAAATTATATCTCCACAACCATTGTTTTGTGCTCTTATCACCTTCTAATAATCTGGCTCCAAGTTCATCGTACATGACGAATTTCATTTCTCTGCCGTCTGCATCAACAAATATATCGCCAAATTTGGCGTCTTCAAATATATTTCTCATAAATTTATTCTTTTTCCTCAAAATAAACAATCTTGTATTCAAAGTCTCTTGTCATTATGACTTTCCCGACAATTCGCTTCTCATCATCACCGTCGGCACTTATACCATCTAAATTATAGGTACATAACTGAGCCTTTCCCTTGGAATCTTCTCCTTTAGCAAGAATTGCCTTATCATTCTTGGTGCAGGCGTATAACAATACCGCGCCATCTTTGCGAATAAACTCGTTCGCAAGAAACGCTCCTTTAAATATATTTTCCATAAAACTAATTTTTCTCCTCGAAATAAACAATCTCTTATTCGGATGCTTCCTTGCAGACACGTTCAATAAATTTTTCGACTTCTTTCAATATTTCAGCATCATTATCAACTTGTTTCCAACTCAAGAATATATTGTCCAAATAAACAACTTGGCTGCCGGGTCTATATCTCGCAAAAACATCATAGGTTATATATTCGCTATCTATGCAGTAACTGTTAGGCAGCATGCTGACATTACAATCATAATACTCCTTGTTGAATTGTTTGTTATACGCTATTGCTATTTGGATAATTAGTGGGAGCCTAACAAGTCTTTCTCTTATAAGGTGGATACAATCCTCAATTGTCATTTTTCCTCCGCACTTAACCGATGTATTATTATTTTTCTCCATAATCAACCCCACAAAGTTTTAAAAATGTTTCAAACTGATCCACATATGCAAAATCCAATGTTCCGATGTCATCATTCATGTCCCGTTTCTTCACAATAACATACCAATCATATGGAAATGTTTTGAGGGGATGATGACTCCCTACTATTATCCGATTGTTTGGGGAGACAAAACCTTCAAGAGCCAATTCATTATCAACCTCTTTCAAAAATCCTTTATTAAGCAAATATTCCTCAGTCATAAGAGTGTGCTCATTCAGGTTTGGCAAGCCTTTGGTCAAATCAATATATGATTTCGTGCCAATTGCCTCAACTATATAATTGAATACCTGCTCACAATCTTCTTTTGAATCAAATGATTCTATTGTGAATTGGTATCCTTCGCAATCACGGAAATTAATTGCCCATTCAAGATTGCCTTTAGGATATACTTTTGTTGATACTATGCTAATATCCGAAATCCTATCAGAATTAACTGCACAATTTTCCTTATATTTTATTTTTTCCTTATATTTTATCCACGCCATAAATAGTATTCCTCCATCGGTATTATTTTGCCATAACAGCCACAAATTTGCCATTCAGTATTAATTAAATTATCCTGTCCGTTTAGTCCAACCTTTGTGAATCCCTCATTAAAATTCCCTACCCAATCAAACCACTGCTGAGACAAGAATTGTCCCTTGGCGTTAATAAAATTATACTTGCCGTTTAATTTAACTTTGGCAGACCCCTCCTTGAAGTTCCACACATTATCAAACCACTGATGAGACAAGATTTGTCCTTCGGTATTGATAAAATTATACTTGCCGTTTAGCCTAACTGCTGCAAGCCCCTCATTAAAATCCCACGTCCAATCAAACCACTGTTTAGATAGAAGTTGTCCCTCTGCATTAATAAAGTTCCTCTTATCGTTTAGTTGAACCGCAGCAAATCCCTCTTCAAAATTCGACACCCAATCAAACCACTGCCGAGACAAAAGCTTCCCCTCGGTATTGATGAAATTCCGCTCCCCGTTTAGTTGAACCGAGGCAAATCCCTCCTTAAAATCTCCCATACAATCAAACTTCAGCCTGAATTTAAACTTAGGAGCAATCTTGCTATAGAAGCCAACAACTCCCTCTGACAATCCAATCCTACTTAATCCTATAGGGTCATCATCGGCATCCATAAATTGCATAGTTTCAAAATGAAATTGAAACTTCGCACCGTCCGACTTACGGACATTGATATACAGCGGGCCCTGTTTACTATACATATTATAGTAAAAGTCATCTTCAGAAGCGGTGCACCAGTGGGTACCCTCTCCGCCGCGCCTTGCTGCCGAGTGACTGTGTGGCACGTATACCACCCACTCGTTATCCTCATACGCCTTTTCAAGGTTTTCCTTAGCATCGGACTGTTTCCGAACAGGCTTAAAATCATCAGAAAGATCTTTCACCCACTCAATCAGTTCAGATAACGACTTACAATCCTTAATGTTAGGCAGCTGTGACTTATTCTTATCATAGGTAACAAGTGCCGACCTCAATTCGGGGATGTCTCCCAATTTGATGCTGCCGTTGGCACACATGTTGCCAATCCATACACCATATCTACCTATATATGAGCCTCTATCTGTTTGCTTAAAAGTAGGATCGCTCATGAGAAGTGTCTTTAATGTGTAGTCTTCAATGGCGGGATAATTCTTGCAAAAAGAATTTATTGTCTTATAAAGTTCCATGTTGTGTTTCTTTATTTTAAGATTAAAATTAATAATTTTCTTCATCGAAAACTACTTTCTTGTTTCGTTTTCTCTGAGCCGCATCGTAAAAGAATATCCTCTTGAGCCTATCTAATCCTTGTTTTAGTGCACTTGCGCAAAAAGAATTTTTTGCCTTTTTTTGTTTATTAATGCTTGTCATAATTATTTACCATTTAATCTTTAGTCAAGAAGCCCCCCTTCATGTAGGGGTAGTTGGCTGTCGCCATATCCTATCCTATCCTATCCCTCCATTGGTCTACAATCCCATCTATCTGCAATCTTATCCCTCCATTCAAGTGCATCAGCCTTGGTCTCGAAAATTGTACCGACCACACGCTCCAGCCATTCCTCAGTATTGCAGAACGGGCAAGGCTCATCTCCTCCGATTGTGAAATTTCCGTCCTCCACAGAATCCAAATCGTATAAATAACCATTGATGCAATGTGCATCAGGGTATGTCGCTCCAAAGTATGGAAATTCGTTTCTACATCCTTTTGTCATATTATTCCCCCATTATATCCTTTAAAAATTTTAACATAATGTCATCACCTTCCATTTTACAAAGTTCGCCCTCCGAAAGATACTCGTACCACCATTTTCCTGCATCTATTACTGCTTGTCTGTATCCGGCTTTAAAAGAAACACGCGAAAGTAATTCTTCTTTATAGTTCCTTAGTATCAACTTGTCATGATGCTCATTAATCCAATCCGCCCATCCTATAATTATTTCTCCATATCCTTTAAAAACTTTGGCACTGCATCATCGTCCGAACCATATCCTTCCATTTCGCAAAGTTCACTCTTTGAAAGGTATTCGTCAAACCATTTCCCTGCATCCAATATTGCCCGCTTATATCCTGCTTCAAAAGACACAAGCGAAAGCGACTCGTCTTCATAGTTTCTTATGGTCAGTTTGTCACGATGCTTGTCGACCCAATTTATCCATTTCATGTTTGGCTTTCCATTCACCATATTCAATCCTCCATCATCATTTTTCTGAACTCTTCTTCATTGATACCGCCTTGGAGCACTATCAGACCATTAGTACCTAATACAGTAACTTGTAATTTCTTGGCTAAATACCGCCACGCCCTCTCAACAAGAATCTTTCTCTCGTCCTCTGCGCCCCTCTTGTATCCAAGAGTAGCGATAAGGCTTGGCGTAATTGAGGATTTGAATGCATCTTCCCAACCGTATATTTCTGTTGAATATTCGTTTGCCCTCTCATTTATTGTCATATTGTTCCTCCATTATTTTTATTTCCGTATCAATCGTCCCAGTCGACATAATCGTACTTTCCAAAATCGATCATTTTCTTGAACATCCATTCTGCCCCTGCCTTGAAGCCCTCATATTTGCCGTCCATCCTTGCGGTGGTGACCATATCTTGTGAAGACGGCATATTGTAACCCGCAAAGTCTCTTGCCCTCTTCTCTATTGCCTTATCTCCTTCTCCCATATCTTAGCCACTGTTTATAGATAGTCATTGGAGTCAATGCTCTCAGGCGCAAATACGGCACACATATGTCCGTCATCGTAACACCTGAAGATGAACCTCCCATATTCTATATAAAGAGGAAAATTCCTCTTATCGTCCTCGTCCAACGCCATATCCTTAAGGTGCAGAAGTCCCTCTATTACGAAACCCCTTATCTCCTCGACCGAAGGCACCTTATGATCTTCTGCCTTTCCCCACCAGTAATCCATCTTCTCCATGATATCATGCACTTCATCAAATGCAAATTCCCTCATTATACAAGCAATGGATTTGTTGATCTGTTCCTGTATTCCTTTCATAATATTTGATTTTTTATAAAATTCCCAAGCCGTGTAACTGCTTAGCCTCCTCAGGCTCAAAAATGTTTTCCCATGGGTATTTTGCCTTATCACATACTTTAGGCTCAATATCAATATTCAAAAAACGTATACTATTATATGCGCAATAAAAAGTACCTACCCATCCATTTTTTTCTCCCCATACGCTGCCGATATCCACAGGCAAACCACTTTTGGATTGTATCCTCACACAGTTCCCCGCAGCCAACATTTCCAATATTTTTCTCAGGTAGTCCTGTTCCTTTCCTTTTTTTTCTCCAACAGCAAACCATGCAGATGCCCAACGGCGAATCGTGCCACAATCTTCCTGTGGTTCTCTCTTAATATATTCTATCAATCTTCCCTTTCCCATGCTGCAAATATACAAAAAAAAATTAAGATACAAAAAAATCTTCATAGCAATAGTGTCATAAAGATCATAAACTCGGACGACTATTATCCGTCATAATGAAATGCCTCGCTGTCATTCATGAAGAAATGGATTCCATGCGTGCATTCGTTCCACCGGTTCTCGTCAAAAGAATCAGGGTAGACCATTTCCCCCACTGTATACTTGCATGCGTAGTATGCACTAACCACCTCTGAAACTTTTTCTCCCGTGTAGATATTGGTTATGGACAGAACCTTTGCCTTGTCGCAGCGGCATTTGGAACCCAGGGCGGAACTTCTCTTTGCATCTTCCGGTATCTCCAATTCGACAAGAAAGCTCGTTTCGAAATCAGTAAACACCTTCTTCCATCCGATAAAGGAGCCTGTTTCGGGGCAATCTAACGGAACTGCGGGATTGACCATATTGCCTGAAAAATTTGTATTATCTACGCACATGTAGTCAGTGTCACAATTAGTGAATGACGTATCGGTAAATTTAGCAAAGGCAAAATTGGCACAGTGGCAAGAACACATGATAAAAGCAGTGTTGACAAATTCACTCTCTGATACATCCGCATATTCAAGGTAACAATCTTCAAATGTACAGTTTTGAAAAACTGCATACTTCATATTTGTTCTATATAATATACAGTTTTTGAAAGTGCAGTTTTTGAAAGTGCGTCCCGAAACGCTATGCCCGCTCAAATCGAGCCTATCTATGACAAGATCCGAGATATGTTGCTCGATATAGGTTATGCCGCATTCTGTAGAAAGGACAAAATCCTCTACTGTGTTAGGAGAATTGTAGTCTTCGTTTTGTATTGCCGGCATGATTGACTCAACAAGGTCTACGGTTGGCGTATCTCCAGAGCGCTGTCTAAGATGTCGGGCAATCCCCCGACATACTTCGATAATTCTTTTTTGCTCATCTATAGCCCCTGCTAAATAGTCTAACACTGTTCTTTTATTATCTTTTGCAGTAATTTTGCCACGCTGTTCTAAATGGTACGTATAATTTCGTGCCTTATTGAAAATATTAGCCATGCTATTCCTTTTCTGATGGTTTATCACTCTTATCTTGTTCCTGTATTTCCTTCAGGCATCCCAACACCATACTGACAGTTTCTGACAAGGAGTGCGACGTTTTGAACCAGTCGTTTGGAAACTTTGATATTACCTCTTCCGCCGTCTTATGGACATCTCCCAACTCTGCAAACGTGAAATCCTTGAGATCTGATATTTTGTCAATCCCATATTCCGCCTTAAGATGGTTTCCGTTGACAATCTCCTTGCCGTAAGGCCTCTTCAGAACAACCCATATGCCCTCTGTGAGCCATGTATTCTGCGATGAGAAATAATATCCGACAGGCTCATAACGTCTGCCGACCTTGATGTAGATATTGCTGTCTTCCTTTTCCATAATTTATAATTCGTTTTTTACTTCAATTCGTTTCTCACTTCAAATTGTTCCCCGTCGGGGGCAATGACTGTTATAATGGTGCCTATGGTGGTCGGGTAAAACTGATATGTAAAACCTTCGTCAATGGGTCCCACATATCTGTTATTGCACCACTTTTTCTCAATCCAACTGTTCCGCCATACCATGACCGAGGTCATCTCTTCGCTTGTCAAGAAAAAGCCCCTGTTCATCTGTTCCTTGAGGTTTTCATTCTCAGCCTTAAGCCTCATGATTTCTGCATTTACATATGCCTCATTTCGTGATTCACGGAGCTCCTCTTGCACTTTTTCATAATCATTGGCCAAATGCTCTACGGATTCTTTGAGTTCATCCACAAGCTGTAGAGGGTTCTTATTAACGAATATAAACTTTTCTTTTGCCTTTGTTACTGTCTTCCCTTTCCCCATAATTATTTTCCGTTTAATTTGTCAAGGATGTAATTTATAAATTCGTCCTGCATTTTGGCTGCTAATTCTGCAGGTAGATTCAAGCCTCCACAACCAATGAGATGACCCCAACCTCTGACAAGAAACTGACGTTCTCCTTTATAGGTGATTGCGCATGGCTCATCAGAAAGTTTCCATTCGGGCTCAAAATCTGACGAACAATCTCCATTAATGATATCAATTATGTGCTTTATTCTCTCCGGTTCTCCGGATAGATAATTTCCCTTCTCATCATACTTGAGCTCAAAGCAACTCAATGCCATGCCTCCATCTGCATCCCAAGCATAAACGCAATAGTCGTCCAAATGCAGCGGCAACCTGTAACATTCCGTCCAATCTTTCGGAACAAAATTCGGATACTGTTTCTTTTCAAAATCCTCAGCCTCAGGCTGCTTATCTGCCTTGTCTGCATTGTAGACATCATAGGTAGTCCATATATATTGTGCAAACCCGAAGTGTTCATAACATTCATGACACACTACTTTCCCATCAGGAGAAAGTTTTCCATCTCTACTGTCAAATGACTTACCGCATAATGGGCAAATCACTCTGTATTTTAGTTTTTTACTCATATTTTATATCTTTCTATCTGCAAATGTAATGAAAATGTTTGATATCACCAAATTCCGATAAAGAACAATACTTTTTTATTAATGTCAGATTGTCTCCATGTCGTCTTTCGGAATATTGTTCATATAGTAACTCTCTAAAAGTGACCTGTATATGGCATTCTCCACCTCTTCCTTTGTCCTGTATACGGAATCACCGGGAATAGCGTCAAGGAATCTGTTGCCCACCGTGATTCCGTTTTCCTTGAAGAACAATGTCGAGGTAACATATGTATCCTGTTTTGGGACTGTGCCGAGTATACTGTCGATTCCCACACTCCAATAATGGAGGTAAAGCACGTCATTTTCCTCACGCGGTCTTCTTTCATAAGTAACTGATGAAATTGTCGGAAAGAAGGGTATCTTGAATACATTGACTACATCTTTGTATATCTTATGATCCAATGCGTCCTTGCTTGTACGGTAAAGAGGAAACTCCATATCATAGGCGCGATTATTTCCACGGTCCTCGAATAAGATAGTTACTCCTGAACCCTTGCTGCTAAATACGATTCTGATATAAACAGACCTTAGATTAAATTCCTTGGCTTCGCTTTGAGGTACAGCGCTGACGATAGCATGGCCATGCTTCAAGAGGATGGAACTAAATGAAAGCTTGATAGGTATTATCTGAAACTTGTCAACAATATAGAACACGTCATCCTCCTTGACGTAAGGTGCATACACCGGGAGACTTCCACCACCAAGAGACTTTAGACTTGGTTTCAATAAGCTCGGCTGCGGGGTCATGTCATGGAAGCAATGCTTGATGAGGTATTGATTTTTGATGTGTTTTAATTTTTCAAACATAATTAATTTCTCTTTTTTGCAAATATATTGTTTTTTCTGAAAACAAAAAAATACCCATTGTTAATTATTGCAGATAAGAAGGGTTATTTTCTCTCTCGATTTCCAAATCAATTTCCGCAATGCAGTCTCTCATGGAATAGGAATGCCCAAACGCAGAACATTCCCAACAGACTCTCTGCTCAGGAGGATAATATCCTATGCAGTCAATATTAAAACCACGATATTCGTAGTGCCCTTTTGATATCTTTTTAAGTTTATATTTTTTTGTCATGATTAATATTATTCTTTATAAAACGAGCTAAACTGTATTATTAGCCACTCCATGTTTTCAACCTTCATATTTTTCTTTTGTGTTGGGCGATATCCTGCATTATGGAAATCAGTCAATATAAGTTCTTCATTCTTGCCAAAAATAGGGACAGCAACAACTATTGTTCTTTTTGCCGTTGAAGCAATAGGTACTGCCTTTATCTGCCACTGTTTATCTATTCCATATTTGATGATCAACTTGGCAGCAATGCGTTCTGCTTGAACAGCTCTCTTATCATGTTCAACAAAACCCCCAAAAAGAGACCCAAAGCCGTCAGCAATACGTTCCAAACGATAGTCTACATATTGTTTTTTCAGTTCCTCGATTGGAACTTTTTTCAAATCGATACTATCCAAATAACTTATTCTGTCTTTTGGCTTGAAAATATCTTCCAAAGCCTCATGGATAGCTTCTCTTATCATTTTGCGTATTTTATTCTCTTCCGCCATAATATATTGTGTCTTTTGGTTCTTCCACAACCATTGAGTCCTCATTTTCCATAATGGTTTTTTGCCTCTTGTTGTATTCCGCGGTCTGTCCAAACGAAGATCTAACCAAAAGAGTAAGAAATATTGTTGACAGCAGCCATAAAACCACCATCTTGTTTTCCATATCCTCATCCTCAGATGGCTCTCCATACAATACCTTTTTAAGAATTACGCAGATAAGATACAGTGCCAACATGATGGCTAACAGAATAGCTGCGCCATTCAGAAGAATCTCTGCCATATCTCTAAAATTTTCAATTCCACCAACTTCTCATATTATATTGCCTGATCATGCAATACAGGTTCCATGCCTTTTCAATGCGAAGATCATCTTCCATCATAATGCGTAAGTCTTCATCTTTCATCCATTCGGGAAACTGTCCGTATTTATTAAATCTCTTCCAATTTTTTGTATTGACCCTCTTAAGTTTGATTTTTTGCCACTTTTCGTTGTATGTAAAAGACGCATCATCCCCATTGATGATATCTATCAGCCTGCTGCATATTTTGGCATCTCGCGCTACGGCCCAATCATTAACTGTAATATGGGATGTTGCATAATATTTTGCCATATCTTCCAACTTGGCTTTTTCCATATACAGCATGTGTGCATAATCCCAATCTTGATCTTTCCATCCAAGCTTTATGAAATGCCAAATTTTACGAGATCGGTATCCGATGTTGGTAATCCGCATCCAATTACGCCTGAAAAATGCCGAAACATATATTTTCCATATACGTTTGGCCGAATAAATAATGTCCTTTCCCTTGTCCATAATTCTATAACGTTTTATTGTTTAGCCTATTGAGAATGTAAAGTATAAATCCCGCGATCACTTTTACGCATATTCTAATTCCGCATTCTCTAGTTTTTCTCTCAATTGATAGCACCGGCTGAGTTCCTCCTGTGCTTTTTCTATGCCTACAGTTAAGGACTCCTTCATATCACTAATTGCTTCGTATATGGTTCTTCCTATACAAAACTCTCCGTGTCTGTGATTTTCGTCAAAAAAGGAATATACATGATGTAATAAGTCCTCAGCATCCGATCCGGTATAATCTTCTATCACGACTTCTCCGTTATCGTGATATATTATGACTCTAAAATATATTTCCAACATGGCATAAGTTTATTTGAAAAGTACCTTTGAAAAAGATTTGTCGCGTCTCGCCCATTCTTTTAATTTCAACAGATGCTGAAAACTGTGGACATCGGGGACAGTGCAAATCTCGTTGCAATCCCACAAATCTTCCACCGTATTGTATGCGGAATAATAACCGTCCGCATCTTTGGCAATGACGAAATCAATTTGCGGATGCCTCCACACCGAATATGGGTTTGGCAGACCTTCCCTCATGGATGTCTCTACAAAACCATTCACTTTAAGAATATCGTCCGTCATCGAAATTGGGACCAATTTCTTGTATGGAATAACTTTCGTATCATTGTTTCCAATAATACCTGTTTTCAATATTTCTTCTACACGTATAGAATTCTTTCGATAATTTACCAAATCCCCTACCATTAACTCTTCTGCTATCATTTTCCGTTTGCCTCCTTTAGTTTACTGTTAATAGCATATATTGACGCATTCCATTTTTTGATAGCGTCCGATGCCCTGTTTACATTTCGTTCAAGTTCCGTTCTTATTGATGTAAGAGCCTCTTCCTCAGTATCGCCGATGGCAGTCAATCCGACATCGCCATTGAAGTCTCCAAACACTTGGACCTTACGTTTTATTGTATCACTAATGTCAACTCCGTCAAATTCGGTAGTCTTGATTGAATTATCTTTGTACAGAAATACCCTGTACGCCTTCGTTTCAGTATTCGTTCCATTCAATTGATTAATTATGTAATTTATGAAGCCGTTCTGCATATCAGATGCCAACTTCACGGGCAGATTTAAACCGCCACAGCCAATGAGATACCACCATCCGCGGACCGAGAATTGAAACTCGCCTTTATAGGTGATTCTGCACGGCACATCATCAGAAAGTTTCCACTCAGGTTCAAAATCGGATAAACAAACACCATTAATGATATCAATTATATGTTTCGATCTTTCCATTTCTCTCGGAGAAACAACATTTTTGTGATAGAAAAATTCCAATACACGACCATTATCTATGCCAAATGCAAAAACGCCATAGTCGCTCAAATGTAATGGCAACTTGTAGCATTCCGTCCAATCCTTAGGTACAAATTCCGGGTACTGTTTATTTTTAGATTTCTCAACTTTAAGCTGTTTATCTGCATTGTAGGTATCAAAACATTCACGGCTCACTACTTTCCCATCAGGGATACGTTCACCATTTCTACTATCAAGTGCCTTTCCACATGGCGGACAAATCGTCTTGTATTTTAGTTCTTTACTCATATTGTTTAATTTTCTTTGGCAAATATATTAAAAAACTTTGAGAATACAAAAAATGTTCTACAAACTTCATAGAAAACTCATGAAGCGCTGTGCCTTCTATGGTGACAAACTATCCCCGCCTAAAGGAAGGGGACTTCTTGCCTAATAATTAAACTATTACTTAGACAAGAGTTCGCCCTCAGTATTGATGAAATAGTACTTGCCGTTTAGATTAACCTCGGCAAACCCCTTTTTAAAAATGCCCGCATAATCAAACCACTGCTGAGACAAAAACCTCCCCTCCGTATTGATGTAATTCCACTTGCTGTTTAGTTTAACCTCGGCATATCCCTCCTTAAAACCCCACGCTT
>ERZ1034992.82-NODE-82-length-63286-cov-12.048046_pt1 | contig 63286 bp, 61 predicted proteins | sample MGYA00520695_ERZ1034992 | MGnify/ENA primary metagenome ERZ1034992 (study PRJEB33766, sample SAMN09781778) | gut metagenome | biome: gut microbiome | host: Homo sapiens | place: Madagascar | study: EMG produced TPA metagenomics assembly of the PRJNA485056 data set...
GTTTTTGTTTTTGTTTATAAAAATGCTACAAAATCGCATCATCATTGCAATAGTTTTGTCCCCATTTTTACTGGGAACTGCCGTATCTGCACAACAATGGACATTGATATCCGGAAACTATACAAATGACAATCTGCCGACTATAGAATTCTGGGCACCTGGATCAAAAAACGAAAAATATTACTATGTAACGCAAAACACCAAACTGGACGGCAGTTACACATTTTATGACCCTGATACTCCGGAACGGGAACTGTTTATCGGCGTTACTGCCGGAGAAGGCAAAGACTATCCCGATATCAGCATGACAGTAACAAAAGATTTCACCATTAAGCACGGAACTGTTCATGTCGGTCACAATGGCAATCTGGATAAACCAGCGCAAGGTAAATTGGAAGTTTCGGGAAAAACCACGATTGAAGAGGGGGCCTCACTCAAAATCGGTACTCTTGGCGCCACACATGGCGGACATCATTCCGCATCAGGCACCTTTATCGCAAACGAAATGATTAACAATGGTCTTTTCGGCAACGATGAAGATGCAAACGATCAAATCAAGGCAGATATTACTATAAACAATTTCCAGAACAACGGTACTGTCGATTTCAAAGATGAAGTACGCGGAACAATAGATCAGGCAACCCTTTCAGGAGGAAAGTTTTATCAAAACGAAAAAAACAACTTCTGGATTGGATCGCTCACTCTTTCGGACAACAGCGAATTGAAAAACCAGTCCAACCTGACAATCGGTACAGAAAAAGATAAACAAGCGGCAGGATATGATGGTGCGCTGCTCATCGGAACGGAACTCAATCTTGACGGCGGCAAAATCGCCAAAACCGATACTCTTACCCAAACAGCCGGCCAGGTCAATATAAAAAGCGACCGTTATACATTTGATCAAATCAATCAGTCCGGCGGCAATATTCATGTTAAAGAGAACGCCACACTGGAAATAATCCAGCACGCCTCCCTGAAGGGCGTTGTTGAAAACACCGGGACGATCGAAGGCAACGCTTCTGCGGAAGTGAGCGGTTCGGGGCGTTTCGCCAACGCCGGTTCCCTGGCGCTTTCATCCCTGACTGTCAAAGACATGGGAACGGCCCAGTTTGAAAAAGGAGCTTCCGTCACCGCCCCCTTATCAACCAACCTTGCGGTACACGATTACGGCAATCTCATTATCGGTGACAGAACTTCCGGCACCCAATGGGCGGAAAGTCTCGGAGCATTGTCGCACGGCAAAGGTCGTCTGATTGTGACCTCTCACGTCAAAACCGGCACAGGCGGCATCACCGTCGGAGCTGCCGATGCGTCACAGGGAACGGGAGGCAACCTCTGGTTCGGAAACGGTTCCACAACGGTCATTGACGCACCCATGCTCGCTGACGGCAGCAGTGCTTTCAAGGCCGGCAGCGATTCCGCCACGATTACCGTAGAAAATGGCGCATCCCTCACGCTCGGCGGTATTGCGTCAGCAGGCAAATACATCATCGCTTCCGGCTACGACACCGCACCATCTCTTGAAAACGGTACCTGGAGAGGTGGATGGACAGGCAATTCGTTGCAGCAGACGGAGCTTGCCAATTCCGGCCTGAAATGGAATCTTTCACTGCATAACGATGCCGACACGGTCTGGGTTAGTGCCGTTCTGCAAGATGTCAGAGACGTTTATCCGGGTATTTCGCTTCCGGAAAACATCAACAATGCACTCAGTGATTGCGGTCGCAATACCGGCGCAGGTGGCAAATTCCTGTGCGACGTATTGACCGACGGCAATCTGTCGAAAGCGGAAAAGGCCGGAATCATCAACGCCGCAGCCAGTACCGCGTTTGCATCGGGTGCTCTGCTGACCGCGATAAACGATCAGAATCTGGCGGCGCAATCACTGGAAGAACGTCTTTCAATGCGCGGGGAATCTTTCAACAAAGACGGAGAATTGCGTATTTGGGATCGTGGTCACAAGCTTTGGGCCGATATTCTGGGCGGCAAACAGAAAACGAAAGGATTGCGCGCCACTGGAACGGGTCATACCGATTTCGATGACGATACGTATGGCCTTATTGCAGGCTACGACCATCTCTTTGCCAACCGGCACTTTACGGCCGGTGGAGCATTGAGCTATACAAAAGGAACGCTCCATGCCGGAGAAGCTCCTTTCCGTGCGACGAACAAGCACGATAGCACTGGGATCCACGCTTACGCCGGCTGGTCTCCGTCCGAAAAGCTCAATCTCACTGGTTCCGTAAGTTATCTTATCGGAAATTCCGATGCAAGTCGCCACCTCGGAAGTGCCGGACGCACCACGGCCGATATTCGCACAAGTCTTTTCTCTGCCGCATTACGTGCAGAATCCACGATCAAGGCAGGTTACGCAAGTGTCATTCCACATATCGGCGTACGGTTTTTGCACTCGAAAACCCGTGATTACGATTTGAGAATCAACAATGCGAAAGCTTTCCGGAGTTCGGCTGATTCCACGGATATTCTGCAAGTGCCAGCAGGTTTGGCACTGCGCGGCGATTTTTCCACGGCATCAGGCTGGACATTCAGGACAAGCGCGGATATATCTGTTGTTCCTCAAGCCGGAAATGTTCGGCAAAGAACATCTCTTAAAGGAGCCGACGACATCACGGATACCGTTTCGGGAGAATTTGCCGGTCATATCGGAAGTATCGTCTCCATGGCTATCCAGGCCGACAAGGACAACTCCACTTTGGGATTGCGTTATGGTTACACCGCTGGCGAACATGGCTCATCGGGTCATGCCATGATGCTGGAAATGCGTCATGGATTCTGAAAAAACATTTTCTGGAATTCCAATATGACATCTTGGCCCTGGAAAATGCGATTTTCCGGGGCCTTTCCGTTTCCGGAATATTTGCAATGCAACAATCCGGCACAATAATGAATCGATTGTCTTTTATGCCTGTCGTTTTGTTTTCAGCATAAAAATAGTTCCTGTTTTTGTCGAATCATCCAAAACCGGATAACCACAAACGGCAATATCATGCTATCGTTAGTCAGGTTCGTTCAAGAACTATTTTATATTTGCTCAGTTGGAACTTTTTTATGGAAATTTCGAAAATTCGTATTCTCGTCACCCGTGCGGGTGAAATGCAGGGACCGACTATTGTAGACCTGGCCTATGTCGACGGTATTCCGTATGCTGTGTTTGAATGGGAAAACAAGGAAGGCTCCGATCCTTTTCCGCTTTACAAAGTCCGTCTGGATCCACGCGGACTCATGCAGCTTCCTCCAAGCGAAAACAGCAATCTCAAATACCAGTATCGTCTTTCGGTCGAGGATCCCAGACCATTTTTCTGATACACGTTTCCGGATCTGATATTCAATTCCACCTGCATCCCGTATCATGACAGCGAAACATCCTGACGACGAAATTGATAACATTATCTGGTCAGAAATCGAGTCAAGCGATTCGAAGGGTGATTTCATTTGCTACGTGATCCATTCTCCGGCCAATGCAAAGTTTCTCGAGAATGCAAAACAACGGATTGATACAGAACCGGATCCCGATTCACTGGTCCCGGTAAAATATCCTAATGCGATCAGGCGAATAGAAGAACTTGCCAGAAAAAACGATGCCGTTGCATCGTTTCACATGGGTAAGATCCACGCTCTCGGCATCGCCGTTCCCCAGAATCTCCCTGAAGGGATCCGCTGGTACGAAAAAGCTGTCGAGTTGGGTGAACCGAGAGCGCACGCCAATCTCGGATGGTTTTATCAATCCGGCTATGGCGTCACCAAAAATCCGCAAAAAGCTTTCGAACTGCTTTCCTATGCCGCAGAACATGGTGTCCTGTCGGCAAAGGCCGCTATTGGCATAATGCTTTTAAAAGGCGAAACGACCGAACCGGATAGTGTGACGGGTCTGAAAAAACTCGAGGAAGCGTTCAACGAAGGTTATCTTAACGCCGGAAATCACCTCTCGGACATCTATTTCGAAGGCAAGTATGTCGAAAAAAACATCGAGCAGGCGCACCGGTGGCTCTGGAATGTGGCCAATTGCGGAGATGAACGGTCAATGGCCATTCTGGGCCATTATCTTATTACCGGAAGTCATGGAAAAAAAGACACCGATACCGGCCTGAAGTTGATGCACAAGGCGATCGAAAAGCGGTTTTTACCGGCCTATTTATGGTTGGGGACCCTTTATAAAAAAGGAAACGGTGTCGAACAGAACCTCAAAAAAGCGCTTGACCTGTTCAAGGAAGGTGTTCTTGCCGGCGAAAAAGACTGTGAAAAAGCCATTTCCATTCTGTTGGCCGAACAGAACATCACCGGCATCAATACACCCAAATCATTTCACTAGTTTTCCGAACACATCGAAATTTTTTCGAACGAAATCTCATCTATTCCTTACCACCCGGATTCATGAATAATGCTATTGTATGGTGAATTCTGTCGTGCTTTTAACAGGGAATAACCATGTTACGCCAATGTTCAATCATTTTTATCTGTCTTGCCATCGCTGAACTGATCGTTCATGTAACGCATATTCATTTTCCTTCCTCACTGCTGGGAATGCTGATACTGACCTTCTCGCTCAAAACCGGTCTGGTCAAACTGGAATGGGTAAAAGGAATTTCCGATTTCCTGCTGTCCCATCTCGGTCTTTTTTTCGTTCCCCCCGGAGTTGCGTTGATGCTCTATCTTGGAATCATTCAGGCACAACTGATCCCGATTGTGGCGGCAACCCTCATCAGTACCTTGCTTGTCCTGACCGCGACAGGATGGACCTATCAACTTATCCGTAAAATACTATGAGTGAATTTCTGCACAGCGAACTGTTTGCCGTGACATTGACAATAGGTCTTTTCTGGGGAGCTCAACTGATCCAGAAAAAACTTCGTTCCGTTATTCTGAATCCGATCCTGGTAGCGATCATTCTGATTATCCTCATACTGAAAGTCGGCAATATATCTTATGAAACGTATTACGAAGGGGGGAAATATATCGAATTTTTGCTGAAACCGGCTATTGTGGCACTGGGAGTACCGCTTTACCAGCAAATCGAACAGATACGCAAACAGGCCCTGCCCATTCTGGCCTGCCAGCTGGCCGGTTGTATCGTGGGAGCTGCCTCGGCTTTCCTTATCGCACAGTATTGTGGAGCGACACCGGATGTTGCCATTTCGCTTGCACCAAAATCGGCGACGACGCCGATCGCCATGGAGGTATCCAAGCTGACAGGCGGCATTCCCTCCCTGACAGCCATTATCGTTATCGTGACCGGTATTCTGGGTGCCATTTTCGGCCTCAGATTTCTCCGGCTCATTGGCGTAAAAAGCCCTATCGCACAAGGGCTCGCTCTTGGTGCCGCCGCGCACGCTGTCGGGACATCACATGCCATGGAGAGAAATGTAAAACTGGGTGTTTATTCCAGCCTGGGGCTAATTGTGAACGGGACGCTGACCGGGGTGCTGACACCTTATATCCTGCATGCTCTCGGTATCTGACGCCCCTCCGGCAGGCAAAATACAACCTGCCGGAACATCCGGATATCAAGCCGTCACGAAACGAATGACTCCATCCCGCTCCAGCCTTTTCAGCTTCCGTTGTTTTTCAAGATAATTCAGATGCGCGATGGATTCTCCCATGGCAAACATGTACTGGTGAGCATCCACAATTTCTCTCTCGAACAGAACCGGCAGCAATTCACAGGCCGTACGCGGAACCGCACAGGCTCTCAGTACGGCATGACATCGACTCCGGTGGTGTTCTTCCAGAAACCGGACTCTTGCATGTATCCCCAGGAAAGGGCGGCCATGAGAAGGCAAAACAAGGGTATCCGCCGGCAAATCCAGAAATCGCCGGACAGACTCCAGAAATTCTTTCAAGGGATTTCCAAGCGGATCAACCGCCATGACAGGAATATTGGTCGAAATACTGGGCAACAGCATATCACCCGAAATCAGGATATTCAGTTCCCGGCAATAAAACGAGGCGTGTTCCGCCGCATGTCCATAACCCGCTATGACTTCCCATTCATGGGACCCGATTGTTATCCGGTCGCCATCACGAATGTAATGACAGGTTGATGGAAGTACAGGGCATCCCTGCCCATAGACATGGCCTCGCACTTTCAGCGCTTTCACACGGGATTCGTCCAGACCGTGCCATTCAAACAATCGAATCATGGCATCGACTGAATAACTTTCCAGCTGATTCCGGCAAGCCAGAGCAGTCAGATATTCTCCCCGAGTCATCCACACGGAAGCGCCCGTCTTTTGTTCCAGCCATCCGGCAAGACCGATATGATCCGGATGATAGTGAGTGACCACCTGCCTGACAAGCGTGTATTGGCAAAGACATCTGTTCCAGACCGACTTGCCGGTATCCCAGGTCACCCCGGTATCCACCGTACACCATCCACCTTCGTCCTGAAGTAACCAGATATTGACGTGATTGAGTACGAAAGGCAGCGGCATACGTAACCAGTGAATATTTGGCACGATTCTTGCGGGTTCTTCTGTCGGAACTGTCTTGTCGAAAGGATATGTGATTTCTGACATGGTCTGAACATGAAAACAGGAAAAGAGAATTGTAGCGTTAATTTCCAAAGACAGTTCGCATCAGGAATTACCACATTGATAGGAGCATAAAAATGAACAGAAATGTTGACTGGCAAGGTGCCTTCCATTCCATCGAATTCAGGAAAGCAAAAAACAACAGACTGAAATTCGTCATTCCTCTTCTGGCCTGTTTCACCCTGCTGTTTCTGGGCCTGTTTTCTGTACAAAGCTATTTCTCCGATATCGGCAGCCTGAAGATCATCGGTGAAATCGATCTCGGTTTTTTCTTTGTCATGTCCCTGTTTCCACTAACCGGTCTTCTGGGAATCTGGTTCACTTCATATACAAAGGCACATGTCTATCCCTATGAAGATCTCGTTGTCAGGACATATTCAAGGAAAGGGTAAATCATGCATATCCTGTCTATCATCGTTTTTTTGGTATTAATCGCACTGACGCTTGTCATTACGGCCAGAGCCGCGAAAAAGGTCAAGACCGACAAAGACTTTTATGCCGCCGGTGGAGAAATACCCGGCTGGCAAAATGGATTGGCCATTGCCGGCGAATTCATGGCGTCCGGCGCATTTCTGGGAATTGCAGGCCTGATCGCATTTCACGGACTGGACGGAGAAATTTTCTCGATCTGCTGGTTCGCCTCGTTCTTTGTCGTTCTGATTCTGGTTGCCGAAGTGATCCGCAATTCAGGCAAATATACTTTCATCGACATCGTTTCCTACCGGCTCAATCAGAAATCGATACGTCCCGCAGTCGCCGTGACGGTATTTATTGTCAGCCTGACCTATCTGATACCGCAAATGGTTGCCGCCGGTGCATTGAGCAAAATACTGTTCGGCATTTCGGATACGCTGGGCATCCTGATTGTGGGGGGGCTCATGATCGTGTATGTGGTTCTGGGCGGGATGATGGCCGCCACCTGGGTTCAGTCCCTGAAAGCCATTCTTTTGCTGGCAGCCGGTTACCTGCTGGCCTGGCTGACCATGTCCCATTTCGACTTTTCCGTCGCCAGTCTCTTCGATGCGGTCGTCCATTCCCCTGAACTCGGCGAAAAATGGGTGCAACAGGGAGGATGGCTGCGCAACCCCATTGAAAGATATTCTCTCGGTCTGAGTCTGCTCTTCGGTACGGCAGCCATGCCGCACGTTCTGATGAGGCTGTTTACCGTCAAATCCAAGGAACAAGCACAAAAAAGCGCCTTGTGGACCATGCTTTTCATGGGAATGTTCCATATGATCACGTTTATCTTCGGACTGGGTGCCGCCGTACTGGTTGGCAAGGAAGCGATTTATGCAATGGATCCGGGCGGCAATCTCGCCACCCCCATGCTGGCACAGTTCGTCGCTGGCGGAGCGGACTCTTTCACCGGTGAACTGTTCATGGCCTTTATCGTCTCCATCGCCTTCATTACTGTCATTGCAACCGTTTCAGGACTGTGCATTGCCGCATCGACCGCTTTCTCGTACGATTTCTGGTTCAAAGTCATCAAAAATGGCAGACAGGATCATACCGGCCAGATCAGAACCGCCAGAATTTCCGCCATTGCCATCGGTATTCTGGCCATTATCTGTTCACTCGCCATGAAGCACATGAACGTTGCATATCTTTCCGGCCTCGCCTTCTCTATCGCCGCAACGGTCAATCTTCCCACCATCATACTGGCGCTTTACTGGAAGAAACTGACGACAACCGGTGCTTTGATCGGCATTATCGGAGGAACCGTCATTTCCCTGTTCGCCGTTCTGACCGGACCATCGATCATGGGAGCGAATACCCTCTTCCCATTAAGCAATCCGGGCATTGTCACCATCCCGCTCGGTTTTCTGATCACCTGTATCGCATCCTTGCTGACCGCAGACAAGGAAGCTGAACAGAAATATATTGAATTGTCTGTCCGCTCGCATAGCGGTCTGGGCGCAGAATAAATGAAAGGACAATAAAGATGAGTGGCGATAAATATCCAAAATTCAGGGCGGCAGCTGTTCAGGCCGCTCCTGTATTCCTCAACCGGGAAGCAACGATAGACAAAGTGGAAACGTTGCTCGCGGAAGCGACGGCTAATGGTGCGAAACTGGTCGTCTTTCCGGAATCTTTTATCCCCTGCTTTCCGGTATGGTGTCTGGTTCAGGCGCCGATTGACCAACATCCGCTTTTCACAAGACTGTACGAAAATGCACTGGATGTCAAAAGCGACGCTTTCAGGAAACTGGCCAGCCTTGCCAAAAAATACAATGCATTCCTGTCCATCGGCGTAACCGAGAAATCAGATTACAGTATGGGAGCCATGTGGAATACCAACCTGTTATTCGACAGCAACGGCAATCTTGTCGGCAAGCATCGCAAAATCATGCCGACCTGGGCCGAGAAGCTGGTGCACAATTTCGGTGACGGTTCATCCCTGATTGTACATGAGACTGAAATCGGAAAACTGGGTGTACTGATCTGCGGCGAAAACACCAATACACTGGCAAGATACAGTATGGTTGCTCAGGGAGAACAAGTGCATATCTCAACTTATCCGCCCTGTTGGCCGACAATGAGAAAGTCCACCATTTCGGGAGGATATAACATGAAAGATGTCATTCATGTCCGGGCCGCCTCTCATGCATTCGAAGGAAAAGTCTTCAACATCGCCTCATCCGGTGTTCTTGACGAGGATGCCATCAATCAGGTGGCAGGAGATGATGAAACGCTGAGGGAATTTCTGAAGAATGCCTGCCCGGCAGCGACAATGATTGTCGGTCCAGACGGCGAATATGCATCGGAACCCTTGGTCGGAGAAGAAGGGATTGTCTATGCGGACATCGATATCAACAGGGAAATCGCCCTGAAGGGAGTTCACGACATTGTCGGTTCCTATCAGAGACTGGATATTTTTCAGCTTCATGTCAACAGGACCAGACTGAAACCGGCTTATTTTTCCGAAGAGGAAAATGGTACGTCTTTTCCCGAAGAAAATACCAATGACGAAGCTGATGTCATTTGACCGGCTGTCGCGACAAAAAACGGATTCGGCAGAAAATACCGAATCCGTTATATTCCGGAATCCCGATGTCAATATGATGGCGGATTTTCCGGATGATTCGAGGATTTCACCACTTTCTCCGGAGAAACCAGATTTCTGAGCCAGCGAACGGCATTGCGCATTCTTCCATTTAACGCATAGTCCAGAGAAGCGGCTTTTTCTTCGGCGTGTTCCCGCCGGAAGCTTTCTGAATCAGGACCCGGCAGATGCAAATAACCATCGACCTCGCCATGATCCTTGTGAATTTTCATTCCTGCCTTTTCTGCTATACACAGCATAGGCTTGTTTGAGGCCAGACAATGGATATAAAGTGTATTGACATGATGATTACGGCAATGAATCGCCGCTCTGTCAAACAGTTTTGTTCCCACATTTTTCCGCCTCATCGGTGCAGAAACCGAAACACCGAATTCTGCGACCCGGTCGGTACGCTCTCCCTCCAGAGCCGGCAAGGAAACCGGATCCAGAAATGCCAAGTGTCCGACGCCCACCAGATTGTATGTACTTTCATAAACGCCGAAAACCGTATCCCGGGTAAAATCGATACGTTGAACATACCGGCTGACCGCTTCATCCGGCAAGGCGGCTCCGAAACGCAATCTTCTGTCCGACGGACTCAATCCCAGAAAATGGTTGAGCATAAAAGGCCGATCCTGTTCGGAAAGTTCCTTGATGAAAATGACAGGACTATTCTTCATACGCTTTTTCCGATCGGATAACGTGGGAAAACATTTCAGCCACTCAAATGATATTTCAGGGGATCGCGTCTTTTTTGCCGACCTCGATTTTCTTGATATGCCCGAAACGCATGGCATTGACGGCATCCGCAGCGGCATCAACGCGTGCATTATGCAATGCGCGGGGAATTTCCTCGGAAGCGTCATCCATGGACTGGATAATGGCCGCGGCATCAATACTTTTGGCAGCATTCAAAATCATCATCCAGTAATCCCTCTGGGGAAAAGGAATGTCTTCAAAGCTGACTGTATCCGATTTACGCCCCCTTAAATCACATTCCGTCGCATTGATCACATCAACGAACCGTTCCGGACGGCGAAAGGCATCGCACCGTTCCAGTACCATGACAGCCGTCTTCGAACGCAACTCGGAACTGCGCCGGATATTGCCATGTTCTCTGGCTGTCATGACCGCAATATCGCGATACATGTTCGAAACATGCAATCGGCGGCAAACATTATCGACCAGTGGAGCGCCCCGCTCTTCATGGGCACGGTGATGAGGCCACTGGTTGGAAGGCGTCGTCCCCTTCCCGAGATCATGCAAGAGGACGGCAAAACGAACGGTCAGCGGATAATTTTTCCTGGCGGAATAATCCAGTGCCAGCATCGTATGAAGTCCCGCATATATTTCGGGATGATATTTTTCAGGTTGGGGAACATTCCACAACGCCTCGATCTCGGGAAAGAGACGTGCCAGGGCGCCGCACTCATGCATGACGCTGATCATGCGTGAAGGTTTTTCTTCCATCAATCCTTGAGACAATTCTTTCCAGATTCTTTCCGGAACAAGTGCATCCACCTCACCGGAAGAAACCATGTTTTTCATCAATTCCATGGTTTCAGGCGCTACCGAAAAATCCGTGTATCTTGCCGCAAAACGTGCCAGCCGGAGAATCCTGACAGGATCTTCACTGAATGCCGTCGAAACATGACGGAGCACTTTTCCCTCAATATCTCTTTTTCCTCCAAAAGGATCGATCAGTTCACCTTCTTCGGACATAGCCATCGCATTGATCGTCAAATCCCTGCGAAGCAGATCTTCTTCGAGTGTCACATCAGGAGATGCATGAAACACAAATCCTTTATAACCCGGCGCCACTTTTCTTTCTGTGCGCGCCAGCGCATACTCCTGCTTGGTTTCAGGATGGAGGAAAACCGGAAAATCCTTTCCGACCGGCTTGAATCCCAACGATAACATTTCTTCGACAGTAGAACCGACGACGACATAATCAACGTCATGAACAGGGCGTCCCATGACTTTATCCCGTACAGCGCCACCAACGGTGTATATTTTCATAAGTTCTATTCGATAAAATAATCTTGGCAGACATTTTGGCAGAAAACTGTTTCATACCATTTTGCCCGGGTTTCCTTACTCTTTTTCCAACTGTCTAAATTATAAATGTTTTTCAGATTTTTCACGGAGTGACGACACCCAGCCGCTTTTTCAGGGACTGGGGCTTTCCTTCAAATAACGCGGCATAATAAGTCGCATTGGACATCACATTCTTGACATAATCGCGTGTTTCGGAAAAAGGAATCGTTTCCGCGAATATCGCGCCGTCAACCGTCCTCGACAATGTCGTCTTCCAGTTTTTCGATCTCCGGGGGCCGGCGTTGTAAGCAGCCGTAGCCAGTACTTGGGAACCTTCCAGATCATTCAATACCATATTCAGGTAATTGGTCCCCAGCAAAATATTGGTTTCAAGGCTATTGATTTTTCCCGGACGGTATTCACTCAATCCGATTTTATGGGCGACGTATTTTGCCGTAGCGGGCATGACCTGCATCAAACCGGATGCACCGACGGAAGATTGTGCGTTCATGACAAAACGGGATTCCTGCCTGACCAGTCCATAAGTCCACGCCATATCCAGCCCCAACTGTTCCGTCGCCGCCCGGACAGTTTCCTTGAAAGGTGCCGGAAAACGTTGGGTGAAATCCACTTCGTCCCGAGTCCTGTCCGACGTATTGACCATCCGGTCCAGCATGTTTATTTTTCCGGCATACTCGGCAGCCGCCAGCAACTGATGCTCGTCCATTTTACGCAATTGCCAGTTCCATTCCCGGATACCTTCGAAACGCCAGTTCATTTTAAAAAATTTCTGCGCCAGCTGAAAACCCGGGTTACTGGACATGGCAGCGATTTCCGCCTCGGAAAAAGTCTTCCGGTTCCCGTTGACACTGATCTTTCTGCCCAGTTCTTCCTGAGCCAGCTGCCCGTAAAAGTGATATTGGTCGGCAATGGACGAAAACAGCTTGTGTGCCTGTTCCCTCTGTTCCAGTGCGACAAGTGCCCGACCTTTCCAGTAAATCCATGCCGGCTCCTTTTGCAGAGAAACAGGCATTTGATCGATCCATTCATGAACCAGACGCCAATTCTGTTTGCGCAATGCCGCCCTGACTTTCCATTCATGGGCATAAGGTGAAATATCGGTTGGAGAAACAGATGCCTTCTTCCAGTACTCCAAAGCATCCGGAGACAACGCGACGGAAGCCACAAGAGCAATTGCCGACCAGCCGGTCGCCTGTTCTTTCCGGCTGAGCGAAGATGAAGCCTCGTCCAGATACTGCGCCGCCAGTGTCGGGTCTTTTTTGGCCAGCCTGCCTAACGCCAGCAAATACACTTCATGTGAAGACCGGCTTGTTCCGGTTCCCTGATCCAGAACAGAGGCCGGTATTTCCATCGCTTTCGAAACTTCCGCTTTGGATACGCCGGACAGGGTAGCGAAACGGATCGCCAAGGCCGTCAGATTATTCTCCGAAGCCAGCCTGCTTTGAAACCAGATATCGTCCTCGACAAACTGCTTTCTGCTGAAAAGATCGGAAACCAGTGCATAACAGGCTTCACCGTATTTTCTGGGTTTGACGAGAAGCGTGCGCGCGTCTTTCGAGACATTCAATCCCTTGTCTGCCCTGGACATCAGGGCATAGCATTTGACCTGCGTATCGTCATTCAATACGAAAAACGGATAATGTTTGTCAAAACTGGCCCAGTTTCCATTGCGTCCCTGTATGAGCAGCCAGTCATTCCTCAAACGATCGGCAATCGCGCTTCCTTTGTACCTGGACAAGTAGGTATCTACTTCCTCCTCACTGGCATTGCGCAAATCGGATTTGAGAAGATAATAGTCGACATAAGAAGGAACCGGATAATCTTTCAGACTGTCGGCCAACCGGGTTGCACGTGCGGCATCTTCTTTACGTGCGGCATCTCTAAGTTGCCGGAAAGATTCGTCCTGGGCCGTTGTCGTCGTCAAATCCCGAGAGGCTTCAGCATATGGAAAAACAGCAAACGCCAAGACAAGCAGCAGCAAATTCCTGAATCGTGCAAACATAGGAACCTCTCTTTTTACGGTATCTAAATTGTTTATGAGTTTACCACCAGACCCTGATTTCAAGCACAGTGAACAGTCCGTATCGGCCGGATTCAAAAAAACATTGCGGAAAACACTTCTCAACATCCGAAAAAATATGACGGCCGACGAGCATGTCCGTTTCGATCATGAAATAGGCAGACAAGTTTCACTTTATCTTCGTTCCAGAATGTTCAAAACAATAGGTGTCTATCTTCCTATCCGGAATGAACCGGATTTGCTGGAGTTATACGAAGAACTGTCTGCCAAAATGCATTTATCCCTGCCTGTCACCATCGACAAAGACCAGCCGCTGCAATTCGTCAGATGGAAACCCGGCGACCCGCTTGTCAAAGGAGACTATAATGTTTCCATTCCCGCAATGCGGGAACCTGTCGATATGCCTGAAGTCTTGCTGATTCCCTGTGTCGGTTATACGGTCAACCGTTTCCGGCTGGGATATGGCGGAGGGTTCTTCGACAGAACGCTGGCGGAACACCCCGATACCCATACCATCGGGATCGCCTACTCCTGCCTTTTAACGGATTTTCCAACCGAAGAAAACGATATTCCTCTTCGATGCATTATTACGGAAACAGGAATTATGCTTTAATTCTGTTTTCCCGATTTGTTTTGTGCCGTCATGCGTATTCTTATCGTTCGTGTTTCATCTCTGGGTGATGTCGTTCACAATCTGCCCGTCCTGGCTGATATCCACCGGCATTTTCCGGATGCGGTTATTGACTGGGTTGTTGAAGAACCCTACGTCGGACTTGTGAAACAGAACAGATACGTCAATGAAGTCATTCCCTTTGCCCTGAGACGATGGAGAAAAAACATTTTTTCATCGGCGACCCGAAAAGAATTCAGGGAATTCCTGAACCGTCTGAAGCAAAATGCCTACGATTATGTATTCGATACCCAGGGCCTGATCAAAACCGGAGTGATCATGGGATTCGCACGGACCGTGGAACACGGCAAAAAAATCGGGCTTGCCCACAAGACAGATGGTTCGGGATACGAACCCTTGTCACGCATTTTCCATGACGAAAGCATATCGGTAGAAAAACACATCCATGTCGTTACAAGAGGCCGGGAGATTGTTGCCAAGGCACTTGGCTATACCATTGATCCGGTTCCCGATTTTGGCCTTCTCACTCCTGCTCTCTCACCGGAATGGTTACCTGAACGGCCTTATGCTGTCTTTTTTCACGGGACATCGCGCGATTCAAAAAAATGGCCCCGAAAAAACTGGGTCGATATCGGACATATCCTGACGGAAAACGGACTCTGCATCTTGTTGCCCTGGGGATCTGCAAAAGAAAAGGAAGAAGCCGAATCGCTTGCCGCTGCCATTCCCGGTTCGCGAATTCTGCCACGGCTATCCATAACGGATACTGTCACCTTAACCGGCAAAGCGGCTTTTATAGTCGGTGTCGACACCGGACTGTCCCATCTTGCAGCGGCCTTCGACAAACCGACTGTCCAGATCTACTGCAATATTCCACGATGGCGTACCTGTGCTGACTGGTCAGACAATATCATCAGTCTTGGCGGAGAACATGAAATACCGACATTACATGAGGTGAAAGCGGCCATACAGAAACTGCTGCCGCATGCAAGCAAATAGCCGGCCTGCCACCCGGTCTCGGTTCCGTCCACTATTGGGCATACTGTTCATCCCCTGCACCCGTACTGTTCGAATCCGTATTTCTTGGTGCAGACAAGGTAGACAGGCGCTGAAGTTCCTGATCGGAAATATAATCAAATACCTTCACGACACGCTGTACGCCACTGACGCCACTTGCCACCCTTGCTGCCCGGTTACCTTCCTGTTCCGTCACCCGTCCCATCAGATAGACCGTACCACGCTCCGTTACCGTTTTCAATGATTGGGAAAACAATTGCTTGTCATCCACAAAACTGGCGGCGACCTTACCGGTAATCAGGGTATCGTTTGATCGGGATGTCAAACTCGACGGAGCGGCAATAACCAGCTCATTGACCACAGCCTCGACATTTTCAATCTGGGCAATGGCATTTCCCACAGCCTGTTTCATCGCTTCATTCTGGACTTCTCCTGTCAACAGAACCTTGCGATTGAAACTGGTCACATTGACATGGCCTTTCTCGCCCACCAGATTGGAAGCGGTATTTTCTCCCTTGAGCAGAATGATTTTATCTTCAGTTTGGGCACCCAGCGTGCGTCTATCCGTTGCGGCCATCGAACCGCTGACAGCCCCGCTGGCCATCATAACCGGAACACAAGAAGGAAGTGCACACAACATGGCACTTCCGACAACCAGGACAGCCAGACGATGTTTCCAGATACTCCCTGATGAATTCTTTTTATTCATCTATGTCTTCTCCAAATAATGCGGCATCGATTCCATCGCACAAACAATGAATCACCAATAAATGAACTTCCTGAATCCGTGCGGTTCTGTCATGCGGAACACAGATATGAATATCGGTTTCGGCAAGCATTTTCCCGATCGCTCCCCCCCCTTTTCCCGTCAGGGCGATAACACTCATTTCCCTGTCGTGAGCGGCCTCAATGGCAGAAACAACATTGGACGAATTCCCGGAAGTGGAGATAGCCAGCAACAAATCGCCCGGCTGGCCGAAAGCCTGGACCTGCTTGACGAAAACATCCTGATAACTGTAATCGTTACCCACCGCAGTGAGAATGGAAGTATCGGTCGTCAGTGCCATCGCAGGCAATGGCAATCTTTCCTTTTCGAACCGTCCCACCAGTTCCGCGGCAAAATGCTGGCAATCGGCAGCAGAACCGCCATTACCGCAAGCCAGTATTTTGTTACCCTGCGTCAGCACTGAAAACATCAGGTCGGCAGCATTGGCAATCGGTTCTGCAAGAACGTCCGCCGCCCGCTTTTTCAGATCGGCACTTTCATTGAAATGCCCGAGTATTCTTTGATTTCTCATCTATATCACGTGATTGAAAATATTTTTCATCTAATGAACTTCAATAACATTTTTCAGCCATTGACATTCGGTGCCATCGAAAGCCACGACGTCGAAACGACATACCGGAATATGAGCGCAACCGAGCAGATAGAACTTGGCGGTCCGGACCAGTCTCTGCTGCTTGGCAGGAGAAACACTGGCAGCAGCTCCCCCGAAAACACGATTCTTTCTTTTACGTACTTCTATAAAGACAAGTACCTCTCCCTCCAGCATAATCAAATCGATTTCTCCGAAGCGGCATCGAAAATTCCGCTCCACGACCTTCAATCCTCTTTCAGCCAGAAAGGATAACGCTTTTTCCTCAGCTTTATAACCGATATTTTGTTTTTCAGCATGCATTCAGAGAAAAATACCTGTCACATACCCAAAAGACAGAACATGAGCCTGCCCTGAAATTCACTTGTATTTACCCATCCACTCCATCACAATCCCGATATGAGAAAACGCTCATGAATACCTGAAGGAGTCGTCCGTGTCTATACAGAAACTGATGGAATCACTGTCACACCAAACCATTCCCGATTCGACATTATATGTGATCGGTACACCAATCGGTAATATGGGTGATATCAGTCTGAGAGCTCTGCATATTCTTGGACTGGTTGATGCGGTTGCCTGTGAAGATACACGTGTTACAAGAAATCTGCTTTCTTTTTACGGCTTGAGCAAGGAACTGATCAGTGCACATCAACACAACGAACGTGAAATAGCGGCCAAGCTGATCGACCGGCTGCGAAATGGTGATCGCATTGCACTTGTATCGGATGCCGGCACGCCAGCCGTATCCGATCCCGGAGCAAAAATCGTCGACACCGTACGCCAGTCGGGTTTAAATGTCATTCCCATTCCGGGACCGTCTGCCGCCATTACAGCGCTTTCAGCAAGCGGTTTTCCGGACAAGCATTTTCTGTTCGTCGGATTTCTGCCGACCCGGGCCGTTCAACGCCGGGAGTTTCTGCTGAATTTGAAAAATGTCAACGCAACTCTCGTTATTTACGAAGCTCCGCACCGCATCAGGGAAACCCTCAAAACGCTGGCCGATGTTTTCGAACCCTCCAGACAAATTCTCATTGCACGCGAAATCACAAAACTGTTTGAGGAAATTCACCGATGTCCCCTCTTTGAATCCACAGCCTGGCTGGAACAAAATCCGGACCATCAAAAAGGCGAATTCGTTTTGCTCGTAGAAGGAACCACGACATCGGCTCAAACGGACTTGCAGGCGCAACATGTCCTATCCGTCCTGCTTGAAGAACTCCCGGTCAGCTCCGCTGCCAGTCTGGCTGCCAGAATAACCGGAATCAAAAAGAAAAAACTTTACGAAATGGCATTACAGCTTAAAGATAGCGAATCCTGAATGATGATCATACGGTCAACAGACTGCAAACGATCAGGTTTCCCGTGAATCGTCATATTTTCTGATCGCGCCCCCCAATGCATCGAAAACCCGTTGGCAGGCATCAATGTCTTCTTCTGTCACATCTTTCAACAATTCACGGCGAAACGGTGAAAAAGCCTGTTCAATCAAATCAACCCTTTTCAACCCTTCATCGGTCAACGTCAGAATTTTCGCCCTTCTGTCGCTTTCATCCTCAACTCTCACCAGCAATCCCGCCTCAATCAGCTGATCCATTATCCTGACCAGAGAGGAGGGTGCCAGATCCAGCAATTCGGCGACATCACTTAAACGCACATGATTACCCATGCGGCTGATCATGACAGCCGGCAATGCCATAGCCTGTGAAAGCCCAAAACCAGACACACGCCTGTCGGCCATCGCCTTGTATGCCTTCGATATCTGTGTCAGCGACATCATCAATTTCATTCTCTTGCGATCGTAAGCATCCATTTCGGATATAATTTGCATTCAAAATATTTGAAGTAAAAATATTATCGTGCTTCAACCATGATTTCAAGTAGCCCGTTTTTGACTTCACTATAATTTCTTTTCCTGACCGGCGCCTGCGACTTTCACTTCAAACAACAGATTTAGACATCCCGATCATTTATACTTGAAAATATCGTTGCGACAACAGACAAAAGGAGATGTCAATGCAGTTTAGAGAAACCGAACTCGTTTATTTCAGTGCAACAGGCACGACAAGAAAAATAATCGAAACCATTGGCAGTGTATTGCCCGGTCGCAAAAACGCTCACAATCTCTTGCTGAAGCCGATCAAGGATGATTTTCCGATCACCGCCGATCGTTTGACCGTCGCGGCAATGCCCGTTTACAACGGAAGGCTTCCCGATTACTGCACCCAAAGCCTGGTTCACCTGAAAGGAAACGATACTCCAGCCATAGCTGTTGTCGTTTACGGCAACCGTGAATATGACGACGCACTGCTGGAACTGAAAACCATTCTGGAAAAAAACGGTTTTTTTGTTGTTGGTGCCGCCGCTTTCGTGGCACGTCATTCCATATTCCCGCAAGTCGCGACAGACCGTCCCGACACAAATGATCTGGCACTCGTCAGGGACTTTATCAGGCAATGTAACGAAAAACTCGATTCACTGTCCGCACCGGAAGAATTTGTCCCGTTTGAAGTAAAAGGCAACTTTCCCTACAAGGAAGCCAAACCGGTACCGATGAAACCTTCGTCAGGCGAAGATTGCAATCTCTGCGGAACATGCGCCCAGATTTGTCCGGTTGGCGCCATTTCCGTTACAGAAACCGAAACCAGAACAGATGAAGGATTGTGCATTTCATGCGGTGCCTGCATTAACGCATGCCCAAGCGAATCAAGACAATACAGAGGTGCCGATTACGAAAAATTCAAGGGGAAATTCATTGAACGCTTCAGCCGAAGAAAAGAACCCGAACTGTTTTTCTGAAATATCCGTAAAAAAAACCGGTTTTTTTGATTAAATTTCGACTCTGGCTCCCAGTTCAATCACCCGGTTTGTCGGGATCTGGTAATAATCCGCGGCACTGCGCGCATTTCTGGAAATCCAGATAAAGAGATGTTCGCGCCATTTGACCATTCCTGACTTGGGAGACGGTATCAATGTCTGTCTTGACACAAAAAATGACGTGGACATCATGTCAAAACTGTAACCATGTTCCCTGCAAAGTTCGAGTACTTTCGGAATATCCGGTTCATTTTTGAAACCATAATAGACATCTATCTGATAACACTGATGACCAAGATCATGGATCCTGACCCGCTCCCAACGGGGAACCCATGGCACTTCCCGGGTATGTATCGTCAGAAAAAACACCCTTTCATGGAGCACTTTATTATGTGACAGATTGTGCAGCAGCGCTTGCGGAACCCCGTCATTTTCACCACGCAGGAAAACCGCCGTTCCCTTGACTCGTTGTGGCGGAGCGAAAAACAGAGACTGCAAAAAAGAATCCAGCGGAATGGCATGTCTTTTCTGGCTCGCCCCGACCAGCTTTCTCCCTCTTCTCCACGTCAGCATCAATACATAAAGCAAAACCCCCAAAGCCAATGGGAACCACCCACCGCTCGTGATTTTCAGCACATTGGAAGAGAACAGGAAAATATCGACTACAAAAAAGCAAAACGATACCACCAAAGAGGCAAACAAATTTTGCTTCCAGTGGTAATACATGACAAAAAACAGGAGCACGGTTGTAATAGCCATTGTACCGGTCACTGCAATACCGTAAGCAGCGGCCAGATTGTCCGATGAACCGAAACCGATAATCGCAAGCAGGACAGCAGTCATCTGGAGCCAGTTGACTGTCGGTATATATATCTGCCCGATTTCAGATGCCGAGGTATGCACGATTTTCATTCGGGGAAGAAGTCCCAGACCAATGGCCTGACGTGTGATCGAAAAAGCCCCGGAAATGGTGGCCTGGGAAGCGACAATGACAGCGATGGTCGAGATAAAAACAAGAGGATAAATACTCCACGAGCCAAGCTGCTGGAAAAACGGATTGGAAATGGCTGCGGGATTCGAAAGCAACAAACCGCCCTGCCCCAGATAATTCAGAGACAAGGCGGGAAAAATCAGCATAAACCAGGCACGCCGGATCGGGCTGGAACCAAAATGTCCCATATCCGCATACAGGGCTTCCGCTCCGGTAAAAGCCAGTACGATAGCACCCAGTGCGATAAAAGCGACCGTGGCATTATTATGAACGAACTGCCAGGCATTTAGCGGGTTCAACGCAACCAGAATTTGCGGCGCTTCAATAATATTGACAATCCCCATTACCGCCAGCGACAGAAACCAGATAATCATCAGGGGGCCGACCCATTTCCCGATCCCTGCCGTACCGGTCGACTGAATGGCATAGAGCACGACCAGAATGACAATGGCAATCGGTACAATATAGGGTTTGAAAAATGGTGTAGCCACTTCAAGACCTTCTGTTGCCGAAAGAACCGATATGGCTGGCGTAATGACACTGTCACCATAAAACAGTGCGGCACCGAATACCCCCATCGTCAATAAAGGCATGTGCCATCTGGATTTTTCCGGCAACGAATTATGAACCAGCGCGACCAGAGCCAGGATCCCACCTTCACCACGATTATCCGCCTTAAGCATCATGTAGACATATTTGAGCCCGACGACAATGATCAGCCCCCAGATAATCAGTGAAATGATGCCAATGATGTTTTCCGGTATCAGGGCAAGTCCATGTTCCTCAATGAATACCGCTTTCATCGTATACAACGGGCTGGTTCCTATATCGCCATAGACGATGCCGATCGCAGCAATCGTCATCGCAGCCATGCCATGCTTTTCCGGTTTTATCGCCAATTCTGCTCCCATTCGTTATCTCAACTTTCGCACGATAGGATAAACCTGATCGAAAAGCAAATAATTACGTCCTATTTTTATTCAAAAAAGGATAAATTCCCAAAATTGTCAACAATGCAATTTCATGACAATGCATTTGCGCAAGTTTTTTGCGCATGATATTTTCTAGTTTTTTCTGACCGATGCATTAACGTCAGTATCATTTGTTCCGCTCATTGCACAAATCACTATGGCTCAATATGTTTTCACAATGAACCGTGTCGGCAAAGTGGTACCGCCGAAACGTCAAATCCTGAAAGACATTTCGCTCTCCTTTTTCCCGGGCGCGAAGATCGGTGTCCTCGGTCTGAATGGGGCCGGCAAATCGACCCTTTTGAAAATCATGGCCGGTATCGACAACGAAATCCAGGGAGAAGCGATACCGATGCCGGGTATCAAAATCGGGTATATGCCACAGGAACCCGAACTTGACCCGGAGCAGACCGTACGTGAAGCCGTTGAATCCGGTTTGGGGGAAATCATCGAGGCCCAGAAAAAGCTGGACGCCGTATACGCCGCTTACGCCGAACCCGATGCTGATTTCGACGCACTGGCGACAGAGCAGGCCCGACTTGAAGCGATCATTGCAGCTGCCGACGGAGGGAAAACGGAACAGCAGATGGAAATGGCTGCCGATGCTTTGCGCCTTCCTCCGTGGGATTCAAAAATCAAGATACTGTCGGGAGGTGAAAAACGGCGTGTCGCTCTGTGTCGGTTGTTGTTATCCAAACCCGACATGCTGTTGCTTGATGAACCGACCAATCATCTCGATGCAGAATCGGTGGAATGGCTCGAACAGTTTCTGCATCGTTTCCCAGGAACAGTCGTTGCAATCACCCACGACCGTTACTTTCTCGACAATGCAGCCGAATGGATCCTGGAACTGGACAGGGGGCAGGGTATTCCCTGGAAGGGAAATTACAGTTCATGGCTTGACCAGAAAAACCTGCGTTTGAAACAGGAAGAACAAAAAGAATCTGCCCGCCAGAAAACCATCGCCAAGGAACTGGAATGGGTCAGACAAAATCCCAAGGGAAGACAGGCAAAAAGCAAGGCCCGGCTCGCCCGCTTCAATGAATTGTCCGAATACGAATATCAGAAACGGAATGAAACCCAGGAAATTTTCATTCCCGTCGCAGAAAGACTGGGAAACGATGTCATTGAATTCCGTCACGTCAGCAAAAGTTTTGGCGACCGTCTGCTGATCGACGATTTGAGTTTCATTATCCCGGCCGGTGCAATTGTCGGAGTCATCGGCCCGAACGGAGCCGGCAAATCCACCTTGTTCAAAATGATCGCCGGACAAGAGCAACCAGACCAGGGTGAAATCCTGATCGGAAAAACGGTCCGGTTGTCACTTGTCGATCAGTCGAGAGAAGCTCTCGACAACGACAAAACCGTATTTGAAGACATCAGCGAAGGTACGGATCTGATCTCTGTCGGCCGCTTTGAAATGAATGCCCGCGCGTACCTGGGCCGTTTCAATTTCAAGGGAAGCGATCAGCAAAAAAAAGTCGGCAATCTCTCCGGAGGCGAACGGGGACGTCTTCATCTAGCAAAAACATTGATGAAAGGCGGCAATGTCCTGTTATTGGATGAACCTTCCAATGACCTTGATGTCGAAACATTGCGCGCACTGGAAGACGCCCTTCTGGAATTCGCCGGCAGTGTCATCGTTATTTCCCATGACCGGTGGTTCCTTGACCGTATCGCGACACATATTCTTGCCTTTGAAGGAAACTCGCAAGTCACTTTCTTCGAAGGCAATTATCAGGAATATGAAGCAGACAAACGCAAACGGCTGGGAGAAGAAGGCGCCAAACCGAAACGATTACGCTACAAACCGGTAACACGTTGAATTAAAACAACTGCAAATTTGTAAAAGATTTCTTTCATCGCCAAGCGGTGGATTACAATACGGGATTAACTGCAATCAAGAATCTTACTGTGTCCAATATTGTTGAAATTCGCGATCTCGTTTTTGGCTATGGAGACCGCGAAATCCTTTCCGGCATAAACATGACTTTTCCAAAAGGAAAAGTCGTTGCCATCATGGGCGGTTCCGGCTCAGGAAAAACCACCATATTGCGTCTGATCGGCGGCCAGCTGATTCCGAAAAGCGGCGATGTTACTGTCGACGGTGAAGTCGTACAACCGCTGGAAACCACTTCACTATACCGACTCAGACGAAAGATGGGCATGTTGTTCCAGTACGGTGCTCTTTTCACTGACCTGTCAGTTTTTGAAAATGTCGCATTTCCTCTCCGTGAACAAACCGATCTGCCCGAGGAACTGATTCATGATCTTGTATTGATGAAACTGAATGCTGTCGGACTAAGAAATGCAGCCGGGCTGATGCCCAGTGAAATTTCCGGTGGCATGGCACGCAGGGTTGCCTTGGCTCGCGCTATCGCACTGGATCCCCAACTGATCCTCTACGATGAACCTTTTGCAGGACTGGATCCCATTTCAATGGGTGTTACAGCCAACCTGATCCGCAAGCTGAACGATGCACTCCATTCGACGTCCGTCCTGGTATCACACGATGTGACCGAATCCTTTTCCATTGCCGATTACGTGTATTTCATTTCATCAGGGAAAATCGTTGCACACGGTACTCCGGCTGAAATGATGGAATCGACCGATCCCTACGTACATCAGTTCGTTCATGCTGAAACGGATGGCCCGGTACCGTTCCATTACCCCGGTCCATCCATAGCAGCTGACCTCGGAATGGAGAAAGCACCATGAGCAATTTCATCAGCAATCTGGGGTACAGAACCCGCAAGTCGATTGACGATATCGGTTATGCTGCCCGTTTGTTCGTTTCTCTCGTCGGCGCACTGCCCCGGCTCCTGAAACGTCCCCGTCTCATTACGGACCAGATATTTTTCATTGGGAACAAATCGCTGGTCATCATTTGTGTATCCGGTCTGTTCGTCGGTTTTGTGCTGGGTCTTCAGGGCTATTACATCCTTGTCCGGTATGGTTCCGAACAGGCTCTTGGCGTGCTCGTTGCACTGGCGTTGACACGCGAACTGGGGCCGGTGGTAACCGCCTTGCTTTATGCCGGTCGGGCAGGCACATCCCTGACGGCGGAAATAGGCCTGATGAAAGCCGGCGAACAGCTGGCGGCCATGGATATGATGGCCGTCAATCCCGTCAAAAGAATTCTCGCTCCCCGTTTCTGGGCAGGCATCATCTCCATGCCGATTCTGGCGACACTCTTCAGTGCGGCAGGAGTCATTGGAGGATATATTGTCGGCGTTGTACTGATTGGTGTGGACGACGGAGCGTTCTGGTCGCAAATGCAGGAAGGTGTCGATATCTGGAACGATATCGGCAATGGCGTTATCAAAAGCCTGGTTTTCGGATTCGCGGTAACATTCATGGCCCTGTTCCAGGGATATGAGTCGAAACCGACCCCGGAAGGGGTTTCTGGCGCAACAACCCGAACGGTCGTTTATTCTTCTTTACTGGTTTTGTGGCTGGATTTCATCATGACGGCCCTAATGTTTAACTAATTTTTAATTCATCCTTCGAATAAAACGAAATCAACCTTATAATTGGTTTTATCGAAAGAGCGGATGCATTGACAGAGGTATATTCATGCAGCGTAAATCACTGGATATCTGGGTTGGTCTTTTTGTATTGCTCGGTGCCGTTGCACTGATGTTTCTTGCCCTGAAGGCCGGAAACATGAGTTCATTTTCTTTCGAAAAGACATATACGGTATCTTCCCGTTTCGACAATATCGGAGGTCTGAAGCCTCGTGCTCCGGTAAAAAGCGCCGGCGTTGTTGTCGGGAGGGTGGGTGACATTTCTTTCGATGATCAGGATTACCGCGCACTCGTTACGCTCCAGTTGCAGGAGCGCTACAAATTTCCAAAAGACAGCAGCGCGAAAATCCTGACTTCCGGACTGCTTGGTGAACAGTATGTCGGTCTTGAACCGGGAGGAGACGAGGCCAACCTCACGGCCGGAGACCAGATCAAAATGACGCAGTCCGCTATTGTTCTGGAAAATCTGATCAGTCAGTTTCTTTACAGTAAGGCCGCAGAAGAATAAAGGTAACTCCCATGAACCGTCTGAAACGTCTAGCAAAACCCGCAGCCGCCCTGGTGGCGGCGGCTCTTTTGACAACCGGTTGCGCGACCAACAATCCGAATGATCCATTTGAAAATTACAACAGGGTCATGTTTTCCGTCAATGAAGCCTTTGACAACGTCATTTTCAAACCGGTCGCCACCATTTACAAAAACGTGTTGCCGGATATCGTCCAGACGGGGGTCACCAACTTTTTCGGGAATATCGCGGATGTCTGGACGGCATTCAACAATTTTCTGCAGGGTGAAGGGCAAAAAGGTCTTTCAGATGTCACCCGCGTCACCGTTAATACCATTTTCGGTCTGGGTGGCCTGATCGACGTGGCGTCTGATCTGAAACTGACGAAACACCACGCCGATTTCGGTCAAACCCTCGGCGTGTGGGGAATGGAATCGGGACCTTACGTTGTTCTTCCGATTCTGGGTCCGTCGACGCTTCGCGACACCATTGCACTGCCTGCCGAATGGTATGGCGATCCATGGACCTATGTAGACAATATCCGCTTGCGTAATGCGGGTATCGTCGTCCGGGCAGTCAATTACCGTGCAGCTCTGCTGGACGCCTCGTCACTGGTTGATGACGCCTCGCTGGACAAGTACGAATTCATGCGGGATGCTTTCCTGCAGCGTCGTTACAAACAGGTTCACGGAAGTGACAGCGGCGACGGCGAATGGGAAGAAGTGACCGCTTCCGAACCTTTCATCAAGCCCGAACCGGCCATTCCTCTCAGCAAGACAGCAAAAGAAAATACGGCAGGGCAGGCAAAAGCCAAACCGGAAACAATACCGGCAAACTGATCATCAATTTTTAACGATTCTGAAAAAATGAATACTCTGAAAAAATGGTTTATTTTTCTGATGGCTTCATGCATGTTGGGTTTGACTGCAAGCGCAAACGCGACAGAAGCACCCGACGCCCTGGTCAAACGTATCAGCAAGGAAGTGATGGATGCAGCCAAAGCCAACAAGGAAATCAAAAAGGGTAATCAAAAACAGATTTACACACTTGTTGAAACCAAAATTTTTCCGCATGTCGATTTTCAGCGCATGACATCACTGGCTGCGGGCCGTTACTGGCGTCAGGCAACCCCTGCACAAAAAGAACAGTTGACCAAGGAATTCAGGGACTTGCTGGTCTACACCTACTCGAATGCTGTCTCCAAGGTTGACAATCAGCGTCTTGAGTTCAAACCTTTGCGCATGAGTCCCAATGCAACCGATGTCATTGTTTATTCCAGAATCATTCAGCCACGAGGCGGTGAACCGATTGAACTCAGCTATCGTATGGAGAAAACCGACAATGGCTGGAAAATCTATGATGTCAGCGTCTTGGGTGCCTGGCTTGTCGAAACCTACAAGGGAACGTTTGCCAGTGAAATCAGCCGCTCCGGTATCGATGGGCTGATTTCGGTTCTCGCCCAGAAGAACAAGCAGCTCGCTTCGGGCAAGGCAGGATCATCAGGCAATTCCGCAAAATAAACAAACAGAAAGTGTGTCCATTCATGTCTTTTGCCATAACATCGCTCAATTTTTCCAATGCAAAAAACGTTCTTCAGGAAGGACTTCAGGCGATAGCGCGCGGAGAACATGAATGTGACCTTGAAAATCTGGCACAGGTTGATTCTGCCAGTATCGCCGTGTTGCTAGCCTGGCAACGCGCCGCATTGCAAAACCATTCGCCTCTTCATTTCATAAACACACCGGAAAATCTTGTCAGTCTGGCATCAGTATATGGTGTAAACGACTTGTTGGCATTATCCTGAAAAACTTCCGGTGAACTTCAGATACATTCATGCAGGATGGCAACAGGAAAATATTCCCTTAAGTCCCCAGGCCAAAATCCATTCAGCCCGACACCAATTTCACCCATCTGTTTCACAAAATGAGTGCCATCGATATCTGTCAGATCAACAAAAGTTATCGATCTCTTCATGCCTTGAAAGATGTTTCTTTCTCCGTCGAAGAGGGTGAATTTTTCGGCCTGCTCGGACCGAACGGGGCAGGGAAAACGACACTGATATCCATCATGGCCGGACTTGTCAGAGCCGATAGCGGGCACATCCGGATATCAGGTTTTGATGTCATCGACGACTATCGGACAGCCAGAAAAAAACTGGGAGTCGTTCCCCAGGAACTGGTATTCGATCCCTTTTTCACGGTTCGGGAAACATTACGCCTTCAGTCCGGTTATTTCGGTCTGAAAAATAATGATGACTGGATTGATGAGATCATGTCGAACCTTGATCTGGCCGACAAGGCCGATGTCAACATGCGAGCACTGTCCGGCGGAATGAAACGCCGTGTACTGGTCGCACAGGCACTGGTCCACAAACCCCCGGTTATCGTTCTTGACGAACCGACTGCGGGAGTTGACGTTGAGCTTCGACAGACATTGTGGCAATTTATAGGCAGACTGAACAGGGAAGGACATACCATTGTGCTCACGACCCATTATCTGGAGGAAGCCCAAAACTGGTGTAACCGGATAGCCATGCTGAAAAACGGACGTGTGGTGGCACTGGATACGACAGAAGCGCTCCTGCATCGCGTAGCTGAATCACAACTGATTCTACAGCTTGATGACAGGGATTTGCCCGATTCACTCAAACCGCTGGTCTCGCAATGTGACATTGGCCACACATCCAGAACCTGGACACTGCGGATCAGCCATTTTACAGACATTGAAAAAATACTTTCCGAATTGAGAAAATATCATATCGTCGTCAATGATCTGCAATTCAGACAACCCGATCTGGAAGATGTTTTTTTACAAATCATGGATTCTCGACTGAACTGACGTGTTTGCCATTACTTTTCAAACGCTTTTTTATAAAGAAGTATTGCGATTCATGAAAGTCGCAACACAAACCATAACGGCACCGATCGTAACAGCGTTGCTTTACCTGCTGATATTCGGTCATGCACTGGAAGACTATGTCCAGATCTATCCCGGGGTAGGATACACAACCTTTCTCGTTCCGGGACTGGTCATGATGAGTCTCCTTCAGAACTCTTTCGCCAATTCATCATCCTCCCTGATCCAGTCGAAAATCAACGGCAGCCTTGTTTTCATTTTGCTGGCCCCTATTTCGCACTGGCAATTGTATCTGGCTTATATGCTGGCAGCTGTCGTTCGCGGACTAATCGTTGCCACAGGCGTCTTCATTATTACAGTCTGGTTTGCCCAGCCACTGCTTCATTCGCTCATCTGGATACTTTTCTTCGCCTTTCTCGGTTCAGCCATTCTCGGAACCATGGGAATCATTGCCGGAATCTGGGCAGACAAATACGATCAGTTGGCCAGCTTCCAGAATTTCCTGATTATGCCAGCCACTTTCTTGTCAGGCGTCTTTTACACGATTCACTCGTTGTCGGCTTTCTGGCAACGAGTCTCGGAATTCAACCCGTTCTTTTACCTCGTGGACGGATTCCGATACGGTTTTTTCGGCCACTCGGATGTCAATCCCTGGACAAGTTTTTGCATAGTCAGCATCTTTTTTTTGCTTCTGGCACTTTTAGCCGTGCATTTATTGCAAAAAGGATATAAATTGCGTTTTTGACATTTGTACGGAAATCGCAGGGCAAACAACTGACGAAAACATTCAAATATATAAGCCAAATATTAAAGATTTTTTAAATGGACAAGTTAATTATTCATGGTGGCAACCGCCTTAATGGCGAAATCAAGATTTCCGGTGCGAAAAATGCCGCTTTGCCTATTTTATGCGCGAGCCTTTTGACAGCCGACGATATTGAACTGACCAATGTCCCCCACCTGAAAGACGTCCAGACCATGCTGACACTATTGCAGCAAATGGGAGTTACCGTCAGAAAAGACGGGAACAGAATGATTCTAAATGGAGGTGCTGTTCATAATTTTTACGCTCCCTATGAACTGGTCAAAACCATGAGAGCCGCTATCCTGGTCCTATGTCCTCTGGTTGCCCGCTTCGGTGAGGCCAAAGTATCTCTTCCGGGAGGATGTGCCATCGGTTCACGACCGGTCGAACAACACATCAAGGGACTGCGTGCACTGGGCGCCGAAGTCGAAATCGAGGCTGGTTACATCTACGCAAGGGCAAACAAGCTGAAAGGTACACGAATCGTCACTGATATGATTACCGTGACAGGAACGGAAAATCTGTTGATGGCAGCCACTCTGGCCAAAGGTGAAACAGTCATCAAAAATGCCGCCCGTGAACCCGAAGTGACCGATCTGGCTCACTTGCTCATCAAAATGGGTGCCAGAATCGAGGGTATCGGAACCGACCGGCTCGTCATCCACGGGGTAGACCGGTTACACGGTGCGAAACACGAAGTCATTCCCGACCGTATCGAAACCGGAACGTTTCTTTGCGCTGTCGCAGCAACGGGTGGAGATGTCACATTGACCAAAACGCGCGATAATATACTCGAGTCGGCCCTGAATAAAATCCGTGAAATGGGAGCTGACATATCGACCGGCAATGACTGGATTCGTATCAAGATGGAAAACCGTCCAAAAGGCGTCAATTTCAGAACGACGGAATATCCCGGTTTCCCCACCGACATGCAAGCCCAGTTCATGGCCGTAAACTGTCTCGCTGCCGAAGCGACCCATGTCATCGAAACAATTTTTGAAAACAGATTCATGCATGTACAGGAACTGAACCGGCTGGGAGCACGCATCAAAACAGAGGGGAATACCGCATTTATTTCGGGCGTAGGCAAACTGGTCGGTGCACCGGTTATGGCAACAGATCTGCGCGCTTCAGCATCACTTGTCATCGCCGGCCTTGCCGCGCACGGAGAAACCCACGTTAACCGGATCTATCACCTCGACCGCGGATATGATCAGATGGAAGTGAAACTATCCGCCGTTGGAGCCGATATCATAAGAGTGAAACAATGAACCAGACAGCAGAAAGACCATCACAGGAACTGATCCTTGCCCTGTCCAAAGGGCGGATTTTCGAAGAAACCATGCCACTTCTGGAAGCAGCCGGCATTACTGTTCTGGAAGATCCGGAAACATCCCGTAAACTGATTCTTCCGACAAACAAGCCTCAGGTCCGCGTGATCATTGTTCGCGCCACAGATGTACCGACATATGTCCAGTACGGAGCAGCCGATTTCGGTGTCGCCGGCAAAGATGTCCTTCAGGAAAACGGCAGTACCGGGCTGTATCAGCCGATTGATCTGCAAATCGCGAGATGCCGGCTTTCCGTCGCAGTCAAAAAAGATTTTGATTACGAAAAGGCCATCCGGCAAGGCGCCCGCCTGAGAGTCGCCAGCAAATACGTGCAAGCGGCCAGAGAACACTTTGCCAAAAAGGGGATTCATGTCGATATCATCAAGCTCTATGGCTCCATGGAACTGGCGCCGCTTGTCGGCCTTTCAGACGTCATCGTCGATCTGGTCAGCACCGGAAATACACTAAAAGCAAACAATCTGGTAGAAGTCGAACAGATACAGGAAATCACGTCCCGTCTGATAGTCAACCAGGCTTCCCTGAAATTGAAGCGCCAGATGTTACAGCCTATACTGGACGCATTCAAAGCGGCTTCGACCTATTCTGAACCCAACCAACAAACCGAATGAGTGTGAAATCATGACCGTTCAAATCCGCAGACTGGCTACAACCCAGAGTGATTTCAAAAACCAGTTGGCCAATGTATTGGCCTTCGAGGAAAAAGAAGATGAATCCATCAATTCTGTCGTCGCCAATGTTCTGGCCGACGTCAAAACCAATGGCGACAAGGCTGTTCTGGAGTACACGCGACGTTTCGACCGCCTGTCCGTCAACTCCGCTGCCGAACTGGAGATATCGAAAACAGATTGCGAAGCAGCGCTCGCCTCACTGACGCCAGAACGCCGCGCGGCATTGCAGGCCGCAGCAAACCGTATCCGGAAATACCATGAATATCAGAAACGTTCCTGCGGCAGTGACGGTTTTACGTTTACGGACGAGGACGGTACGTCCCTCGGACAAAAGGTAACACCGCTGGACAGCGTGGGTATTTACGTGCCGGGCGGCAAGGCAGCCTATCCGTCTTCCGTACTGATGAATGCCATTCCCGCCAATGTCGCGGGAGTAACGGAAATCGTGATGGTAGTACCGACTCCTGACGGCGCCAGAAATGAACTGGTATTGGCGGCAGCGGCTCTGTCTGGTGTCACCCGGGTGTTTGCCGTAGGTGGCGCACAGGCCATCGGTGCTCTGGCCTATGGGACGGAAACCATTCCGTCTGTTGATAAAATCGTCGGTCCGGGTAACGCTTATGTCGCTGCGGCAAAACGACGGGTTTTCGGTACTGTCGGTATCGATATGATTGCAGGCCCTTCCGAAATTCTGGTTATCTGTGATGGATCGACCCATCCGGACTGGGTAGCGATGGATCTGTTTTCACAGGCAGAGCATGATGAAATGGCACAGTCCATCCTGATTTCACCGGATGCAAGCTATCTCGACCGCGTCAACGACAGCATCCAGAAATTGTTGCCTGGCATGATTCGTAAAGACATTATCACAAAATCACTGTCTTCCAGAGGAGCGATGGTCCACGTAAAAAACATGGAAGAAGCGTGCGAAATCGCGAACCGGATCGCTCCGGAACATCTGGAGATCTCGGCAGAAAATCCGGAACACTGGGCCGAACTGATCCGTCATGCCGGGTCCATTTTCCTGGGGCGGTTCACTTCGGAAGCACTTGGCGATTACTGTGCCGGCCCCAATCATGTTCTGCCGACATCAAGAACGGCCCGTTTTTCCTCACCACTCGGCGTTTACGATTTCCAGAAACGTTCCAGTCTCATTTGCGTCAGTGCCGAAGGTGCACAGACACTGGGTAAAATCGCAGTGGAACTGGCAACCGGTGAGGGGCTTGAAGCACACGCTCGCAGTGCCGGTCTGAGAATTGAAAAACAATAATACGGATACAAACCATTATGTCTTTAATCGATCAGGTCATCCGGCCGGATGTTCGGGCCATGTCGGCATATGCGGTCGCCGATTCAGAGGGTTTTCTGAAACTGGATGCCATGGAAAACCCATATACTTTGCCGCAAGCCCTGAAAGTCGAACTGGCATCACGGCTGGTGAATGTGGCACTGAACCGCTATCCGGTTCCTTCCTATACCAATCTGAAAGCCAAAATATGCCGGTGTATGGGAATTCCGGAAGGATACGGCATCATGTTGGGAAACGGCTCTGACGAGCTCATTTCGCTGGTCGCACAGGCCTGTGCCACGAAAGATCATCCTGCCAAAATGATTGCTCCGGTTCCGGGTTTCGTCATGTACGCCCTGTCGGCCCAGTTTGCCGGTATGGAATTCATCGGAATACCGCTGAAAACCGACTTCACACTCGATACCGAAGCCATGCTCTCCGCCATCGAAGAGCACCGGCCTGCGGTTGTTTATCTCTCCCAGCCACACAATCCAACCGGCACTCTTTTTGAAGAAAAAGACGTGATCCGAATCATCGAAGCCATGAGTGACAAGGGTATTGTCATCAGTGACGAGGCATACCAGCCTTTTGCCGAAGCGAGCTTCATGTCAAAACTGCCGGTTTATCCCAATCTGGTTGTGATGAGAACGGTCTCAAAACTGGGTCTGGCGGGAATCAGACTGGGTTACATGTCTGCCACAGCAGAACTGCTGGCAGAATTCGACAAGGTTCGTCCTCCGTATAATGTGAACGTTCTGACAGAAGCAACAGCTGAATTCGCGATGGACCACATCGATGTTTTCAACAGACAGGCGGCCATTATCCGGTCCGAACGTGAAAAACTGGCACAAGCACTTGAGAAATTGCCAGGTGTCGAAGTATTTCCCTCCCGGGCCAATTTCCTGCTTGTCAGAATCCCCGACGCCAATGAAGTCTTCGAAAAACTGCTGTCACGTAAAATTCTGATCAAAAATATGGGTAAAATGCATACACTTCTTCAAAATTGCCTGCGTATTACGGTCAGTTCACCTGAAGAAAACAGACAATTCCTGGACCAGTTTAGTGCCTGTATTCAATAATCACTTCAAAACACATTATGTCAGCGCCCAGAACCGCAGAAGTTATCCGCAATACCAACGAAACGAAGATTCATGTCACAATCAATCTGGACGGTACCGGTCGCCAGAATCTTGCAACCGGCGTTCCGTTTCTCGATCACATGCTGGATCAAATCGCCCGTCACGGTCTGATTGATCTGGATATACAGGCACAGGGCGACTTGCACATTGACGACCATCATACCGTTGAGGATATCGGCATCGCGCTCGGCCAAGCATTGTTTCAGGCGATCGGCGACAAAAAAGGCATTCGCCGGTATGGTCATGCCTATGTTCCGCTTGATGAATCGCTTTCAAGAGTGATTATCGATTTTTCAGGACGACCTTATCTGGAATTTCATGTACCCTTTGTCCGCGCAACAACCGGCCGTTTTGATCTGGACCTTGTACGTGAATTTTTCCAGGGTCTGGTCAACCATGCCAGGATTTCGCTGCACATCGATAATCTGCGTGGAGAAAACGCCCATCATCAGTGCGAAACCGTATTCAAGGCCTTTGGACGTGCATTACGTATGGCTGCCGAACGGGATCCAAGGGCCGCCGATACGATTCCGTCGACAAAAGGAACTCTGTAACTCCTGCTGCATTTCATCTTTATTCTGACCTTTTGATCCCTATGAAAAAAATAGTTGTTGTTGACTACGGCATGGGAAATCTGCGTTCCGTAGCGCAGGCGTTACGGGCTGTCGCACCTGACATGGAAATTCTTGTTTCAGGCAGGGTATCCGACCTACAAGAGGCAGACCGTATTGTTTTGCCTGGCCAAGGAGCCATGCCGGACTGCATGGCCTCTCTTGAAAAATCAGGCCTGAAAGAAGAACTCGTCAAAGCGGCCGGGAAAAAACCGGTTTTCGGAATTTGTGTCGGAGAACAAATGCTTCTCGACTGGAGTGAAGAAGGCAATACGCAAGGACTCGGCCTTATTCCGGGCAAAGTGATACGATTCCGACTGGACGATCAGCGCCAAAACGACGGCTCGCGATACAAAGTCCCCCAAATGGGATGGAACCAGGTCATTCAGAACCGGTCTCACCCGCTTTGGAAAGGTATTGACGACAAAAGCTTCTTTTATTTCGTCCACAGTTTTTACGCTGTTCCAAAACATCAGGAACATATAGTCGGCAATACCGAATATGGCACCCTTTTCTGCAGTGCTGTCGCTCATGAAAATATTTTCGCGACCCAGTTCCATCCGGAAAAAAGCGCAGCCGCAGGCCTTCAGCTTTACAAAAATTTTATCCACTGGAATCCCTGACAGTAAACACTTACTGATTGTTTAATCACTTTTCCAATATTGCTTTATCATGTTGCTTATTCCTGCTATTGATTTGAAAGATGGCTCCTGTGTACGACTGAGACAGGGTGATATGGACCAGGCTACGGTATTTTCCGAAGACCCCGCCGAAATGGCATTACACTGGCTGAAACGAGGCGCCAGACGGCTTCATCTGGTCGATCTGAATGGTGCATTTGCCGGAAAACCCGTCAATGAAGCGGCTGTAAAGGACATCATCCGGGTTGTTCAGGATTATGCCGAGGACAATGACCTTGACGAGATCCCCGTTCAGCTGGGCGGAGGCATCCGCGATCTTGATACAATCGAACGTTACCTGGATCACGGTCTTTCCTACATTATCGTCGGAACAGCAGCTGTTAAAAACCCGGGATTTCTGCAGGATGCCTGTGGCGCTTTCCCCGGTCAGATCATCGTCGGTCTGGACGCCAAAGGCGGCAAGGTGGCTACCGATGGCTGGAGCAAGCTTTCCCGTCACGATGTGATCGAACTTGGAAAAAAATACGAAGGTTACGGTGTAGAGGCAATCATTTATACGGATATCGGCCGTGACGGTATGATGGCGGGTGTCAACATCGAGGCGACAGTCAAACTGGCCCGTGCCGTAAAAGTGCCGGTCATTGCATCTGGCGGAGTCCACGATCTGGGAGACGTCGAAGCACTTTGCGCTGTACAAGGCGAGGGAATCGAGGGAGTGATCTGCGGACGTTCCATCTACGAAGGGACCCTCGATCTTGAAGAAGCCCAGATTCGTGCAGATGAACTGTCCGAGCTGTGACGCAACCAAGTCAGGGGAAAAAGGTTATGTTGACCAAAAGAATCATTCCATGTCTTGACGTAACAGCCGGCCGGGTCGTCAAGGGAGTCAATTTCGTCGAACTCAAGGATGCCGGCGATCCTGTCGAAATCGCACGCCGTTACAACGACCAGGGTGCGGATGAATTGACGTTTCTGGATATAACGGCTTCCAGTGACCAGCGCGATCTTATCCTGAATATCATCGAAGACGTTTCTTCACAGGTTTTCATTCCCCTGACAGTAGGAGGAGGGGTCCGTACAGTCGAAGACGTCAGACGTCTGTTAAACGCAGGTGCCGACAAGGTCAGTATCAATACATCTGCCGTTACCAACCCCCAGCTGGTTGCGGATGCTTCATCCCGTTATGGATCACAATGTATTGTCGTTGCAATCGATGCAAAACAGGTATCTCCCGGAAGATGGGAAATATTCACTCATGGCGGCCGCAATCCGACTGGACTCGAAGCCGTTTCATGGGCCCAAAAGATGGAAAATCTGGGCGCTGGAGAAATCCTGCTCACCAGTATGGACAGGGACGGAACCAAAAGAGGATTCGATATCGAACTGACCCGTGCCATATCCGATTCTGTCAATATTCCCGTCATCGCTTCCGGCGGCGTGGGCAATTTGCAGCATCTTGCCGATGGTATTCAGAAAGGCCATGCAGATGCGGTACTGGCCGCCAGTATCTTCCATTATGGCGAATATACCGTACAGCAAGCCAAGAAATTCATGTCTGACCAAAATATTCCGGTACGCTTATGAAGAACCAAGACTGGCTGAATGTTATTCAATGGAACGAGCAGGGACTCGTTCCGGTCATTACACAGGACATTTCAACGAACAGGGTTCTGATGCTGGCCTGGATCAACCGTACGGCACTGGAAAAGACCCTGCAATGCGGAGAAGCTGTATACTGGAGCCGCTCAAGAAACAGACTCTGGCATAAAGGGGAGGAATCGGGACATATTCAGAAAATCGTCGATATACGTCTTGATTGCGATAACGATGCCCTGTTATTTCTCGTTGAACAGACCGGGCTGGCATGCCATACCGGAAGACTTTCATGCTTTTACCAGCACCCCGAAAATACAGAAGGAAATATCCAGTGGATTGCTGTCGATCCCGTATTGAAAAAACCTTCGGAAATATACAAATGAACGATATTCTCTCAAGAATCGCATCCGTTATTGAATCCAGAAAACTGGCGAATGGTGGCGACCCTCAAAAATCCTACGTCAGCAGCCTGTTTGCCAAGGGCGATGACGCTATAATGAAAAAAGTCGGCGAAGAAGCGACTGAAACCGTCATGGCTGCCAAGGATATCCGTAACAATATGCCTGCCGGAAAACTGGTCTATGAATGTGCCGACTTATGGTTTCATACCATGATTCTTCTGGCACAATTTGACCTGACGCCTGATGATGTTTTGAAGGAACTGGCACATCGCGAGGGAATTTCAGGCATAGAGGAAAAAGCGTCACGCAAGAAAGTATCCTGATAATTTGCAGACAGACTGAACCGGGGAGATCCGATAATGGAAGATTGTATTTTTTGCAAAATCGTAAAAAAAGAATTGCCATCAACGCTTGTTTTTGAAAACGAAAGGATCATGGTTTTCAAGGACATTCATCCGGCGGCTCCGGTTCACCTGCTGATTATTCCCAAAAAACACATTCCGACGCTATCGCATTGTAGCGAAGATGATGCTGCCTTATTGGGTGAAATGATGGCGTTGATACCCAAACTGGCCCGGGAAGAGGGAATCGCGGTATCCGGCACGGAAACAGGAACACCACAAGGCGGATTCAGGGTAGTGGTCAATACCGGACCTGACGGCAAGCAGGATGTCTATCACATGCACATCCATCTGATGGGCGGACCACGTCCATGGAAAACACCGAACTGATAGAATACTCACGCAAAAAGAGGCATACCATTCAGTATGCCTTTTTTTTACTGGCTCTGGTTCTCCAGTTTTTTCTTGGAAGGCCTTTTGCCGACGATAATCTCCAGCGGAAATTCCTTGCCCTCACGCAAGACGACAATCTTCGTTTTGCTGTCTGGCTTGAGCTTGGCAATCAGATTGAACATCTCAGATATGTTCGAAATGGTTTGTCCTTCTACGGAAACCAGAATATCGCCCGGCTTGACACCCGCTTTATCCGCAGGACCGTTCTTGAGAACGGCAGCGATAATGACTCCTTCTTCTCTGCCAAGGGACAAATTTTCCGCCAGTTCGGGAGTGATATCTCTCGGTTCTACGCCAATCCATCCCCTGATGACCTGTCCCTTGCTGATAATCGCATCCATAACGGTCTTCACCGTAGAAACGGGAATGGCAAAACCGATACCCAGCGAGCCACCACTGCGTGAATAAATGGCGGAATTGATTCCCAGCAGATTCCCACTTGTATCAATCAACGCCCCTCCCGAATTGCCTGGATTGATTGCCGCATCCGTCTGTATAAAATTTTCATAAATATTGATACCCAGCTGGCTGCGCCCGAGCGCGGAGATTATGCCCATAGTAACAGTCTGCCCGACTCCGAACGGATTACCTATTGCCAGAACAACATCACCTACCCGGGCATTTTCAACATCGCCGAATGTGATTGCCGGCAAATCCGGCAAATTGATCTTGATAACGGCCAGATCCGTTTCCGGATCCGTCCCGACCAGTTTGGCCGCGGCCTTTCTTCCATCCTCAAATGCCACCTCGATCTGGTCAGCCGTCTCCACAACATGATTGTTCGTCAAAATATAACCATCATGAGTCGCCACGACTCCTGACCCCAGACTCATTTGCTTTTCGGTATCGTTAAAACGCTCACCAAAAAACCGCTTCAGGAAAGGATCATCCAGAAGCGGACTTTGAGGCTGCCGGATTTCCTTGGTCGTATAAATATTGACAACAGCAGGCATCGCCCGTGAAACCGCCTCACGATAGGAGGATTGAGCCGGGACTGCCTCGGCAACACCTTCCCGAACCTGTGTATCAGGCATCAGGGATTTTTTGTCCAGATCGAGCCATTCGGGCTTCAGGGTCACAACAACAAACCAGATCGCCAGACAAACTGTTATAGTTTGAGCAAACAACAGCCAAAGACGTCGCATGATATGAATAGGATAAAGAGTCAAAAAACAGTAGACAGAAACGAAGTCGTTAAATTTCTGGCAGATGAATTAAAAATTGCATTTATTCGTGATTATTGTCCAAATGGACTGCAAGTGGAAGGCCAATCCCGAATTTCATCCATTGTCAGTGGCGTAACAGCCAGTCTGGCACTCATTGAAGCGGCAATAGAATCCAAAGCCGATACCATTCTGGTCCATCACGGGTATTTCTGGCGAAATGAAAATGCCTGTATAACCGGCCCCAAGCAAAAACGCATCAAGCTGCTTTTATCCCATGATATCAACCTGCTGGCGTATCACCTGCCACTCGACTGTCATCCCGTTCTCGGAAACAACAGTCAATTGGCCAAAGTGCTCGGTTTCACCACAACGGGCAGATTCGGCGAAAACGATCTGGGCTGGCTTGGCATGGTAACCGTTCCCGAACTGGTCACCGTTTCCGATCTGGCGGCATGGATCGGGAAAAAACTGGGCAGACCTCCCCTGATTATCGGCAAACCGGAACAAAAACTCGATACCATCGGATGGTGCAGTGGCGCTGCACAAGACCTGCTACCCGATGCCGTACAGGCAGGAGCGACAGTCTACCTGTCCGGCGAAATATCCGAACGTACTGTCCATGAAGCACGTGAATACGGCATAACGTATCTGGCTTGCGGGCATCACGCAACCGAGCAGTTCGGCATACAGGCCCTGGGCGATTGCCTCAGGAAAAAATTCGGCATTCACCACGAATATATTGATATCGACAATCCGGTTTGACGTCCCTTCTTTCTGCCGTCCCGGCCTGAAGACAGCTTCCTCTTTAAAACCGAATGGCACTCCTTTATAATACGCAGCCATATGCATTGCCGGTCTTGTCAATTTTTCCGGTTATCACGATCCCCGATACTTCGGCCACTTTATTTTCCTGATTAACCGGTCGGCAATGCAACCTGCGGCATCCATAATTTGATTATTTTCTTCTGCAATAAAGGAACAATATCATGATGGTTCTCTACTCTGGAACGACTTGTCCTTTCTCACAGCGCTGTCGTTTCGTGCTTTTCGAAAAGGGCATGGATTTCGAAATCAGAGATATCGACCTCTTTAACAAGCCAGAAGAAATATCTGCAATGAACCCGTACGGTCAGGTTCCCATTCTGGTCGAAAGAGAACTCATCCTCTATGAATCCAACATTATCAATGAATACATTGATGAACGGTTTCCGCATCCCCAGTTGATGCCGGCAGACCCTCTGATGCGTGCAAGAGCCCGGTTGATGCTGTTCAATTGCGAAAAAGAACTTTTCGTTCACGTCAACACACTCGAGAACGACAAGTCGGAAAATGCCGCGGCCAATCATGAAAAAGCCCGGACACAAATCAAGGAATATCTGACCGCCTTGTCCCCTTTGTTCCAGAAAAGCAAATACGTCCTGGGAGATGAGTTCTCGATGCTGGATGTTGCTCTGGCACCACTGTTATGGCGACTCGACTATTACGGTATCGAACTCTCCAAAACAGCGGCGCCGCTCATGAAATACGCAGAACGGGTTTTTTCCCGTCCAGCCTATATTGAAGCTTTGACTCCGCCGGAAAAAGTCATGCGTCGCTAATCATTCCAGCAGGATGAGGATTATGGCTGAAATCCCAACAAAACCTTATTTGCTTCGGGCAATTCATGAATGGTGTACCGACAATGGATATACCCCTTATATTGCTGTCAAAGTCGGAACCTTCGCACGGGTTCCTATGCAGTACGTTCGGGATGGCCAGATCGTTCTGGATATCAGTTATGACGCGACCAGCGGCCTGAACATGAGCAATACGGCCATCCAGTTCAAGGCAAGATTCGGGGGCATACCTCAGGATATCTATATTCCGGTAGAAAATATCGCTGCCATTTATGCAAGTGAAAACGGGCAGGGAATGGGTTTCGAACCTTCCGAACCCAAATCCGGTACAGAAACGGCACCGATTGAAAAACCTGCAAAAAAACCTACCTTAACAAGAATAAAATAAGTTAGAATACTTTTTTTTCAGTGCCGGCTTAGCTCATCTGGTAGAGCACATGATTTGTAATCATGGGGTGGCGGGTTCAAGTCCTGCAGCCGGCACCATTTCCGGTTCACTACAATACGCATTTCGGTGCTATATATTGGTAGATGGTCTAAACAGTAAATCTTTTTATTTCCTGTGAGTTATTGATTTAAAAAAACCTTCTTGGAAAACAACCATGCAGTTTTACCATTTGTTACGGTAAAAAAATCACCGGCCGGAAGTGATTTTTTTACCGTAATGTTATGTGTTTTGACAATCCGGTGATATACTTCGGCGACTTCAGCTTCCGGAAATACCGATATCGCTGGGCGATTGATTATGCCGGAAGTTCAGATATTCGTCTTACCTGGATTGTTATTGCTGCTGAATTGCAAATTGATCAAAGACGGCAAGCCTTAAACAGCACCGGCTTTTTATAAGTAAACTTCGTCCTGAATAATCAGGGTTATACAAGGTAAATTTTTTATCTGAACGGGGTGTCATGAATATTGATGTTTTACAAAAACGTATTCGTCTACCTGAATTAAGAAACAAGGTCACCAGTGCCGAAGCGGCAGCCGAACATGTCAAAGACGGAATGACCGTCGGCATGAGCGGTTTCACCCTGGCAGGGTGCGTTAAAAGTGTTCCTCATGCCATAGCGAAAAAAGCGGCCACCCATCCTCTAAAAATCTCGGTAATCACCGGTGCTTCCCTCGGAAACGATGTCGACAGCGCATTGACCAATGCGGGCGTCATGGCAAGGCGTTCGCCGTTTCAAACAGATCGTACATTACGCAACGCGATCAATCGTGGCGAAATTATGTATGTCGACAACCATTTGTCGGAAACTGGCGAGCAATTGCGAAGACAACAAGTCAAACCCGTTGATGTCGCCATTATTGAAGCGGTTTCCATTACGGAATCCGGTGAAATTGTCCCGACCGCTTCCGTGGGAAACAACGAAATATTCGCGGCACAGGCAAAAAAGGTCATCGTCGAGGTCAATCTGAGTTATTCGCTTGAAATGGAAGGAGCACATGATATTTATTGTGCAAGCCATTTCCCGAATGCCGCACCGATCGGCATCATGTCACCAAGAGACCGCGTCGGCAGCATCGGCATATCCGTTCCTCCGGAAAAGATCGTCGCCATTGTCATTACGGATGAAATGGATACACCTTCCCAGAATCTGCCTCCTGACGGGGAAACAGCCCAGATCGCGGGTCACCTGATAGATTTTTTCAAGAACGAAATCAAACATGGTCGCCTGACACAAAATCTGCGTCCCCTGCAATCCGGTATCGGTACTATTGCCAATGCCGTCATGTCCGGTCTCCAGACAGGTCCATTCAGCCATTTGACCATGTATTCGGAAGTATTGCAGGATTCGACGTTTGAGCTTATCGACGCAGGCATGATGGATTTCGCATCGGCAACAGCCATTACATTGTCCGACCAGAAAAGCCGCGAAGTATTCGGCAACTTCGGCCGATACAAGAAACATGTCGTGATACGTCCTCAACGAATTTCAAATCACCCTGAGGTCATTCAGCGTTTGGGAATCATTACCATCAATACGGCACTCGAAGCCGACATTTATGGACATGTCAACTCAACCCATGTCATGGGAACCCATATGATGAACGGTATCGGTGGCTCAGGCGATTTCACGCATAACGCCCATACTGCGATCTTCGTAACAAAATCTGTTGCGAAAGGAGGGGTCATTTCCAGTATCGTACCCATGGTTCCGCATGTCGACCACACCGAACATGACGTGGATATTCTCGTTACCGAAGTCGGCCTAGCCGATCTCAGAGGTCTCGCTCCACGCGAACGTGCTCAGACTATTATCAGCAACTGCGTCCAAGGGGAATACAAGGACATGCTGAAAGATTACGTCAGAGAAGCCAATCTGAGAGGTGGACAAACTCCGCATGTTCTCGAAAAGGCTCTTTCCTGGCATCAGCGTTTGCATGAAACCGGTTCCATGAAAGAAAAACCCAATTAACAGTATCGGTTTTCCGCAATTATTATTCCTAAATGGTCTTTTCAATACCCGATTAGCAGTTTAATCGGGTATTTTTTTATCGGATCTCTTGTCTGTATATCTTCAAAACCGGACCATACATCAAAACGGTTTCCCTGAAAGATCCGGTAATTTTTCATTTATTCCATACCCGTTAATTATACTGCGCAATTCATTCATTTCATGCGGCAAACCAACTGTTTTCTGACGCGGGTTCTTCCTATCGTTTTCGCAAATACAAATCTTTCATTCGGGCATTCATATCCACCAAACAGATCCGTCACACAGAGATTCCGGTACGTTATTTCTTCAATAACACGCATCAAGGCAGCCTGTGACTCGCACTGTTTCCGAACTGTCCTCACAATCTTCATTTAATCTCAATCCTCTTTCTTGATATTTTCTTAATACTGAAACAGTTTTTATTTTCAGTAAGTTGACTTTCTTTTTTCTAGGATACGAACTGAAAACAAATCGATACCGAATGGAATGCGTTTTTTCCATTCCATATCAAAACTACAGGAGAAAATCATGAACTGGTTACATATTCTGGCTGCCGTTCTGGCGATAGCGCTATTTGCCTATCTCGTCGCAGCCTTGCTCTATCCGGAGGATCTGTCATGACGAGTCAGGCTTGGTTCCTTCTCATTACTTTCGTTATTGTCCTTCTTGTACTCAGCTGGCCATTGGGCAGAATGATTGATGCTGTCATGAACGGACGATTCCGATGGGGAAAAATTGTCGAAAAACCCATTTACCGGCTTCTCGGAATTGACCCTGAAACAGAAACAGGCTGGCTTTCCTACTGCATTGGTCTGGTTCTGTTCAATGCATTGGGTGTTCTGTTCCTTTTTCTATTGCAATGTTTTCAGGCATACCTGCCATTCAATCCCCAGAACATGCCCAATATATCCGTTGATTCATCCCTGAATACAGCGGTCAGTTTCGTTACAAACACCAATTGGCAAGGATATGGTGGAGAAACAACCATGAGTTACCTGAGCCAGATGGCGGGATTGACTGTCCAGAATTTCCTGTCAGCTGCAACAGGCATCGTTGTTGTTATTGCCATGATCCGCGGTTTTTTCAGACGTTCTGCCCAAACAATTGGCAATGTTTGGGTTGATCTGACCAGAGCCACTCTCTGGATCTTGCTTCCGTTATCTGCCATATTCGCTTTGCTTTTAGCCAATGAAGGGGTCATTCAGAACCTGTCGCCCTACAAGGAAGTCCAAACCATTGAAACCCAGATCTGGCAAGAACCTGCCAAAGATCTGAACGGTGAAATCGTACTGGACAAGAATGGAGATCCTGTACTGGAAACCAAAACTTCAGATACCCAGGTTCTGGCCATGGGTCCGGTAGCGTCACAACTTTCCATCAAACTGCTGGGAACCAACGGAGGGGGTTTTTTCAACACCAATTCCGCCCATCCCTTTGAAAATCCGACTGCTTTTGCCAATCTACTGGAAATGCTGTGCATTTTCCTGATTCCGGCAGCCTTGTGTTTTACATTCGGACGCATGGTCTCGGACAAAAGACAGGGTGTTGCCATTTTTTCGGCAATGCTGGCTATTTTCCTCGCTTTCACTATTGCAGTCACTCACTTTGAACAGGTGGGAAACCCTGATCTGGCAACATTAGGTGTTGACCAAACACAAACCATTGCCCAGGCTGGCGGTAACATGGAAGGAAAAGAAGTACGTCTTGGCATCGCAGCAAGCAGCCTGTTTGCATCCGTGACGACTTCTGCATCCTGTGGAGCAGTCAATTCCATGCATGATTCATATACCCCATTGGGTGGAGCTGTTCCGCTTATCCTGATGCAACTCGGAGAAGTTGTCTTCGGTGGTGTCGGAACCGGGTTATACAACATGTTGGTCTTTGCCATCATGGCTGTCTTTATCGCAGGCCTCATGATCGGCAGAACTCCGGAATATCTCGGCAAGAAAATCGAAGCATTCGATATGAAAATGGCTTCCATCGCCATCCTGATCACACCACTTGTCGTTTTGTTGGGTACTGCACTGGCCACCATGACCGAAGCAGGAAGAGCCGGCATACTCAATCCGGGCCCGCACGGTTTCTCTGAAATGCTTTATGCCTTCACTTCTGCCGCCAACAATAACGGAAGTGCATTCGCCGGACTTTCGGCCAACACACCTTTCTACAACTACGCTTTGGCAGCGGCCATGTGGATCGGACGTTTTGGGGGAATCATTCCGGTACTGGCCATTGCCGGTTCACTCGCAGCCAAAAAACGGATTGCGGTAACGGAGGGTACCTTGCCAACACATGGTCCGCTTTTTGTCGCTCTGCTTATCGGCACGGTTTTGCTGATCGGCCTGTTGAATTACGTTCCCTCACTGGCATTGGGTCCGGTTATTGAACATCTGATGTTATGGGTACATTGAGGAATTATGATGGCAAACAAAACTTTACCTTTATTTGATTCTGCCCTGGTAGGGCCTGCCATAACAGACGCATTCCGGAAACTGAATCCCCGTACCCAGCTACGGAATCCGGTTATGCTCGTTGTTTATGTCGGCAGTATTTTCACGACATTATTGACTATTTTCCAGTTTAACGGTTTCACACTCGGCGTTACATTGTGGTTGTGGTTTACTGTCCTGTTCGCCAACTTTGCTGAAGCCCTTGCAGAAGGGCGAAGCAAGGCCCAGGCAGCCAGCTTGCGTAACCTGAAAAAGAAAATCTGGGCAAAACGCATCCTGGGACAATACATCCCAGGCACCCCCATGAATTCGCTGCAATATCAACTGATAGAAGCCGAATCGCTCAGAAAAAGCGACCTTGTTCTCATTCCTGCCGGCGACTTCATTCCGGCCGACGGCGAAATTCTGGAAGGTTCCGCCTCAGTCGACGAAAGTGCAATTACAGGAGAATCCGCACCGGTTATTCGTGAATCCGGTGGTGATTTTTCCGCGGTTACAGGTGGTACAAAAGTTCTATCTGATTGCCTTGTTGTACGCGCTACATCCAATCCCGGAGAAACTTTCGTTGACCGGATGATTGCCATGGTCGAAAGCGCCAAACGGCAAAAAACCCCTAATGAAATTGCGCTGACCATTTTGCTGGTTGCACTGACCATTGTTTTTCTTGGCGTCGTCGTCACCTTGTTGCCTTTCTCCCAGTTTTCAGCTGAACAGACCGGAATGGGACATCCTGTCAGTCTGATTGTTCTGGTCGCATTACTGGTTTGCCTTATTCCGACAACGATCGCCGGTCTTCTTTCGGCTATCGGCGTTGCCGGGATGAGCCGCCTGATGCAAGCCAATGTCATTGCAACATCGGGGCGTGCCGTCGAAGCAGCTGGTGATGTCGATGTTCTTCTTCTGGACAAAACGGGAACAATTACATTAGGCAGCCGGCAAGCCAGCCAGTTTTTGCCTGTAACAGGGGTATCGGAAGAAAAACTGGCCAAGGCAGCATATCTCGCTTCTCTGGCTGACGAAACGCCGGAAGGACGCAGTATTGTCGTTCTGGCAAAAGAAAAATTCCGCCTTTCCGACGAAGAAGCGGAAAACGCCCAATTTGTCCCATTTACCGCACAGACCAGAATGAGCGGTGTTGACCTTGCCTCGAAAAAAAGTATCAGAAAAGGGGCTGCCGATGCCATACGTACTTATTCGGAAACACACGGTTACAAATTCCCCTACATGCTCCAGTCACTGGTCGATGAAGTCGCTCTGTCTGGAAGTACGCCACTGGTTGTCGCCGAAAACGGAAAGCCATTGGGTGTCGTTGAATTGAAAGACATCGTCAAAAACGATATCAAGGAAAGGTTTGCCGAATTGCGGAAGATGGGTATCAAAACGGTTATGGTAACAGGCGATAACCGGCTGACCGCCGCGGCAATTGCGGCAGAAGCCGGCGTCGACGACTTTCTTGCTGAATCCACACCCGAAGCCAAACTGCAACTTATCCGTGATTATCAGGCAGAAGGCCGGCTTGTCGCCATGACCGGTGATGGAACAAATGACGCTCCGGCACTGGCTCAGGCCGACGTAGCAGTCGCCATGAATACCGGGACACAAGCCGCCAAGGAAGCCGGCAATATGGTCGATTTGGACAGCAATCCGACAAAACTGATCGAAATTGTTGAAACAGGCAAACAAATGCTTATCACTCGCGGTTCACTGACGACTTTCAGTATCGCAAACGATATTGCCAAATATTTTGCCATCGTTCCTGCCGCCTTTGTCGCGACTTATCCCCAGCTTGAAATGTTGAACGTCATGCAGTTATCCAGTCCTACGTCAGCTATTCTGAGTGCTGTTATCTTTAATGCACTGATCATTATCTGTCTGATTCCTCTGGCTTTACGTGGCGTCAAATACCGTCCCGTCGGTGCCGCTTCACTTTTGAGACGTAATTTGCTGATTTATGGACTTGGAGGTGTTATCGCTCCATTCATTGGCATTAAATTGATCGATATAGTACTGTCCCTTTTTGGGCTCGCATAAAAGGAGAAATCAATCATGAAGAACTTCAGTTTATCGTTTTTCTCTCGAAAATTACTGTATCCATCCGTCATTTTGCTTATTCTTATGACACTCCTGACCGGCCTGGCTTATCCGTTATTAATCACGGGTATCGCCCAAACCGTTTTTCCCGACAAGGCAAATGGAAGTCTGATCGGGCAGGATGGCAAATTCGTCGGTTCCCGACTGATTGGTCAGAATTTTTCCAAACCGGGTTATTTCTGGGGCCGGCCTTCTGCCACTTCACCGCGTCCTTACAACGCTGAGGCATCCAGCGGTTCCAACCTTGGTCCGACAAACCCCCAGCTGATTGACAACGTAAAAGAACGGATAGCACAGCTGAAAAAAGCAGATCCCGATAATAATCTTCCTGTTCCGGTCGATCTTGTTACCTCTTCAGGTTGTGGACTGGATCCTCATATCAGCAAGGCTTCTGCCCTTTATCAAATCAAACGAGTAGCACGAGCCAGGCACATGACAGAAGAAGAGGTATCTGATCTGGTAACAAAATATACTATACCCATGCGTTTCCATTTTTTTGGTGAAGAAAAAGTCAATGTACTCGAACTGAACCTTGCCCTTGATAAAATGGAAGCGAATAATACTTATAATAAAGGAGTTTAAGCAGGCTTTTCAGAACTAATTGAAATGCCACTCGTCTGCCACAAATTATGAATGACAAACGTCCTAATCCCGACCTGCTGCTAAAGCAGGTCAATGCAGATGAAATTCAGGCAACAAGAGGGCACCTGAAAATTTTCTTCGGAGCCTCGGCCGGTGTCGGCAAAACTTATGCCATGCTAACAGCGGCACACGAAGCGCTGAAACAGGAAATCCCTCTTGTAATGGGCATCGTTGAAACGCACGGCCGAACGGAAACGGCTAGGCTGACCCGGGACCTTCCTCGTCTTGACTTGAAAAAAATCCCTTACCGTAGACGAGTACTGGACGAATTTGATCTCGATGCAGCATTATCGTTCGGAAAATCACATCCCAATGCTCTGATACTGGTGGACGAGCTGGCACATAGCAATGTACCGGGTTCACGACATCCGAAACGCTGGCAGGATGTCGAAGAACTGCTTCGTGCCGGAATTGATGTATGGACAACCATGAATGTCCAGCATCTTGAAAGTCTGAATGACATCGTCAGCCGTATTACCGGTATTTTGGTGCGCGAAACCGTACCGGACCGCATTTTCGATGAAGCGGAAGAAGTCATTGTCATCGACTTGCCTCCTGACGAATTGATACAGCGTCTCAAACAGGGAAAAATGTATCTCCCCGAACAGACGTTGCTGGCATCCAAGAATTTTTTCCGCAAGGGCAATCTTCTTGCCCTGCGGGAACTGACGCTCAGACGAACAGCGGATCGTATTGACGGAGAAATACAGGCGTACCGCCTGAGAAACGCCAGTACGACTGTCTGGCCCCACAGGGAATCTCTTCTGGCATGCATTACACCGGATGCCATAGGAGAAAAAGTCATACGAAGCAGTGCGCGTCTTGCTTCCCAGCTGGATGTTCCATGGCACGCCATTTATATCGAATCCCCTTCATCATTGCACGAGAACGATAACAACATCCGAGAAAAGGCTGTCCATCTCCTGAAACTCGCCAGCGATCTCGGTGCCACGGCCGTCACCCAGTCCGCATCTGACGTGGCATCCGGTTTGATACGTTATGCCAGGGATCACAATCTCTCACGACTTGTCCTTGGCAGGGCGCCGCGAAAATGGTACTGGCCATGGAAAAAATCTACAGCCCAGAAAATCGAAATGCAGGCTGACGACCTCGACATTTTGCAGGTTTCCGTCCCCCAGCAGGCCGTCTTTCATATTCCATTTCTGCGCATGCCGTCATTACCGACGAAAACGGAATGGAAAGGTTATTTTGCAACACTGCTCATCTGTGCCATCACAACCCTGTTTGCTATCCCTTTCAAAGAAACACTTGAACTGACGAATATCGTCATGTTCTTTTTGCTGGCTGTTGCCTATATCGCTGTACGATATGGCCGTGGATCAGCCATTCTGGCTGCATTTGTCAATGTTTTTCTTTTCGACATCTGTTTCGTTCCTCCCAAATTCTCCATTGCTGTCAGCGATGCGCAATTTGCCATTACATTTGCAGTTATGCTGGTTGTGGCGCTGATTATCGGCCAGCTAACAGCCAATCTGAAAATGCAAAGTAACGCGGCTATAGAACGTGAAAGACGGGTACGCAGTCTTTATGAAATGTCGCGTGATCTATCTGCTGTACTTATGATTGAACAGATTGCCGATATTGCGGCCCGTTTTCTCCATACTGAATTCGGAGCAAAACAGGCCCTGTTCATTGCGGACGATAACGATCAATTGCAAAAAATGTCCAATGCTACGGCCAATCCCAATATCGCGCTTGTCCAGTGGGCATACGAACATGGCCTGCCGGCCGGACTCGGTACCGACACCTTACCAACCAGTCCCTGCTTCGTTCTGCCATTAAAAGCGACCATGCGCTTAAGAGGAATACTGGCTATCGAACCCGGTGAGAAAACCGTTTTGGGACCGGAACAGCACAGACTGCTCGATATTTGTGCATCTCTTTTGGCGATATCCATCGAACGTATCCATTATCTGGATGTCGCTCAGAAAACGATGGTACAGGTCGAATCAGAACGCTTGCGAAACTCGCTTTTATCCGCCATTTCACACGATCTGAGAACACCACTGACGGCACTGGTCGGACTGGCGGATACGCTTCTGATGACAAAACCTGAAGTCAGTGCGGAACAAAAAGAATTGCTGGACGCCATGCGTCAATCCGCACTCCGCATGAATGACCTTGTCAGTAATTTGCTGGACATGGCCAAACTGGAAGCCGGCACGGTTCACCTGAACAAACAATGGCAACCACTGGAAGAAGTCGTGGGCAGTGCCTTATCCAGCTGCTCGGCTTTTCTCGACAAGAGACCGATTACGGTTCACCTTGACGGCGATCTGCCACTGGTCAATATTGATACTGTCCTGATTGAAAGAGTGCTGGTCAACATACTGGAAAACGCTTCCAAATATACTCCCCAATATTCCCCCATTGAAATCTCGGGGTACAGAAACGGAGATCAAATCACTTTAACAATTGATGACCATGGCCCGGGATTGCCCGCTGGACAGGAAAATATCATTTTCGAGAAATTCGAACGAGGTGAAAAAGAAAATGCCACTCCCGGTATCGGGTTGGGTCTCGCCATTTCCAAAGCGATCATGAAAGCGCATGAAGGGAAAATTTCCGGTGAATCCAGACCGGACGGTGGTGCACGGTTTACTTTGATATTTCCATTCCTTTCTCCTCCGGAAATGAAAGATGATTTCCCCATCAGAGAAGACTCTTGAATTATGGAGAACCCCATATGGAAAACAGAACCAGAATACTGATTATTGAGGATGAATCGAATATACGCCGCTTTGTCAGACTGGCTCTCGAAAATGAAAACTATGAGGTATTCGAGGCAGAAGGTGTCAAACGCGGCCTGATTGAGGCAGCGACAAGACGACCCGAACTGGTTGTTCTCGATCTGGGATTACCGGATGGAGACGGTCAGGAATTCATTACCGATTTGAGAACGTGGTCAGCCATTCCCGTCATTGTTCTGTCGGCACGAAGCAATGAAAACGACAAGATTTCGGCACTTGATGCAGGAGCGGACGACTACCTGGTCAAACCTTTTGGTGCGGGTGAACTGCTTGCCCGGGTTCGCGCCCAACTGCGCCGACAGCAGCCTGTTTCACAAAATGAACCTTTCATCCGGTTTTCCGATGTATGTATCGATCCTGTCCGTCGAATCGTTGAAAAGAACGGCCATCCGGTTCATCTGACACCGATCGAATACCGGATCCTGACCTATATGACATCGCAACCCGACAAGGTGATTACTCACCAACAGCTGTTAAAGGCCATCTGGGGCCCCGGCCACACGGAAGACATGCATTATGTCAGAGTGCATATGGCCAATCTAAGAAAGAAAATCGAACAGAACGGCTCAATGCCCAAACACCTGATTACAGAAGCGGGAATCGGATACCGCTTCGTTTCCATCCCGGCCTGACCAGTCGCCTTCAAAGGTTCTGAAGCAGAATCACGAAAATCAGAACAGGTGCGACAAAACGGCAAAAAAACCTGAACAGTGGCAACCATACCGGGCAAGTCCCGTCAGGACGTGTCAACCTTGCCGAAATGACCGGCCAGGCTTTCCAGCCTACCAGAATGGCAATCATGATGCCTCCGAACGGCATAATCAGGTTGGAACTGACATAATCCAGCAATCCGAACAGATTTTTTCCGAAAAGAGTGTAATTTTTCCAGATCCCCAGCGATAAAGATGCCCCGATTCCCAATACAAACATCAATATGGACATGATCACGGTTGTCATCATTCTGGGAAACCTGAACTCGTCAATAAAAAAGCTCACGACAACTTCCATCAGGGAAACTGAAGAAGTCAGCGCAGCGACAAAAAGCAGAAAAAAGAAAAGAATACCGAACAGTTGTCCGCCACTCATCTGTGAAAAAACGGCAGGCATGGTGATAAATGTGAGGCCCGGTCCCGCCGAAGGATTGAAACCGAAAACAAAAATAGCGGGAAAGACCATCAATCCCGACAGAAAACAGATAAGTGTAGTCAATCCGATGACACTTCCTGCCGAATTGGGAATAGAAGTTTCACCCGAAGCATAGGAACCGTATGTAATCATACATCCCATTCCAAGCGACATGGAGAAAAAGGCCAACCCCATCGCCTCAATAATCATTGTCGGTGTCACTTTGCTGAAATCAGGGTGCAAAAATGTGACAACGCCATCCAGGGCGCCATGCAAGGTCAGTCCTCGTGCGATCAGAATCAGGATCAACAAAAAGAGCATGGCCATCAGATATTTGCTGACACGCTCTATCCCTTTCTGCACACCGGCAAGAATAACACCGGCAGTCAATGCCATAAAAGCAGCATGATACCAAATCGGCATAACCGGATCAGCGATAAACGAATCGAATGTACGAGACAAAACCGCCGGATCCGTAGTCAGGATCGAACCTTGGATTGATTTGACGATATAGGCAATCGTCCACCCGCCGACCACACTATAAAAAGAAAGGATCAGAAAACCACATAAGACACCAATATACCCGACACCAGACCACCACTTGCCTCCCAGTTTCCGGTATGCGCCGACAGGGCTTTTCTTCGTGGAAGCGCCGACCGACATCTCGGCAATCATCAGGGAAATACCCAATGTAAATACGATCACCAGAAATATCAGCAAAAAAGCGCCACCGCCATTCTGGGCGGCGACATACGGGAATTTCCATATCGCTCCCAGGCCAACCGCTGAACCGGCTGCTGCCAGTATGAAACCAAGACGTGACCCCCACTCTGCACGCGCCATAAACAATAACTCCGACAGTTAACAATTGATCAATTTCCGTCAAAATGCATGCCCGAAACTCTTTAGTTGTTACAGGACAGGATGCGCAACAGATATTCTGGAAACGGATTATTCAGAACTTTGCAACAGCCACAGTTCCGAAAATATTCAACAAAAAACCGGACAAGGAACCGATCCGATTCACCCCGACGACTATATGACTGAACAAAGCCTTGTATTTTAACGGAGAACGATTTTATCTTGCTAGCACAATATAACTATGTCTATACTCGACAGTTATCAATTCCGAAAAAAATTATATTTATCTGTACTGTTCATAAAGGAAAAGAACATGACTATCAAAGCAGCAGTTCATGGCTTGGGAAATATAGGAAGACATGTGATCGATTGCCTGACATGTGCTTCTGATTTCGAATGTCTTGGCGTGATTCGCAGGGAATCCTCACTGAGAACACAGGCACTGGAACGAAGAGGCATACCGGATTTCGCATCCATTGACGCATTGATTGCCGAAAAAGGCAAACCCGATGTGGTTGTATTGTGCGGACCATCGCGTTCCGTCCCTGACGATGCCCGTTTTTACCTGTCCAGAGGAATCCGTACGGTAGACAGTTTTGACGTTCACAGCGACATCCCCGAACTGGTCAAAAGCCTTGATGACGTCGCCAGACAGAACAACACCGGATGTATTACCGCAGCCGGATGGGATCCGGGTACCGATTCGGTCATGCGGACACTTTTCGAAGCGATGGCTCCGGTCGGCACGACTTTCACAAACTTCGGCCGCGGCCGTTCCATGGGGCACTCTGTTGCTGCCCGCGCGATTCCCGGTGTTGCCGATGCGACATCCATCACTATTCCGATCGGAGGGGGACGTCATTCACGTCTGGTTTACGTTTTACCGAAACCGAATGCATCATTCGAACAAATCAAGAAAGATCTGGCATCAGACCCCTATTTCAGCCACGACCCGCTTGAAGTCCGTGAAGTCAAAACCCCTGAAGAAATGGCCGCAGTCGCAGACAATTCGCATGGCGTTCTTATGGAAAGAATCGGTGCATCCGGCCGCACATCAAACCAGCATCTGGTCTTCGATATGAAAATCGATAACCCTGCGCTGACCTCGCAAGTACTGGTTTCCTGTGCAAGAGCCATCACCCGCATGGGAAACGGCTGCTTCACACTGATCGATGTACCACCGGTCATGCTGTTGCCCGGCGACAGGATGACCCACATCGCACGTCTTGTGTAATCTGAAGCACTGCTGGAGCGCGTCAGTAAAAGGACTCGTCATGTCCCAATGAACGATCCCGCTCCAGCCGGTGAAACACTTCCGAGAAAGACTCATCCTCATCAGGAAATGTCTCTTCAAGGGGTTCGAATTCTATTTCAGGACTAATGGATTCGTCCATTTCATGATCATTCTGTTTTTTTCTTGTCTGGCTATTCGATACCATTATTTTCTCCTCAGGATATCGAAACATCAAAAAAATTCAGAAACAGTGTGCGACCGGGTTTTCAGAAACGGGTTGACTCCCATCAACCGGAATCGGAATATTCCATACTGCCTGTTTTTCCCGTACAGGATTGTGTTTATCGTCACAAGGTCTTTTTTCTGTCATGATGTAGCATGTCACCTGACTCCAGCAATCTTGTTCAATACGTTAGCCGACCGGGATAGTCTTTTATGAAGCAACCTGAGCCTCATGGAAAAGTATTCATATTTTTCCTGTCCGCCGTCACCGCAGCATTTTTCTGGATTCTTCTGCCTTTTTACGGTGCAGTTTTCTGGGGATTCATTCTGGCCGTCATGTTCATGCCGCTCAATGATTATTTTCTGTCGAAAATACCGAAGAAAAAAAACACGGCAGCACTTCTCACACTTTCTGTCTGTCTTCTGATCGTCATCATTCCGCTCATTGTCGTCATTGGCGCGCTGACGCAGGAAAGTGCGGCTCTTTATCAGAAAATACTGACGCGAAGTGTCAATTTCGATACTTCTTTCCAGTTCATCGTGTCAAAACTGCCTGATTGGGTTACCGATCTGTTGAACCATTCCGGTATCACAACACTCGCCGAATTCCAGCAGAAAATTTCCAGCGGCGTACTTCAGGCAAGTCAGTACATTGCCGGAAAGCTCTTCGTGATCGGGCAAAACATTCTGGATTTCGCGATCGGCTTCGGCATCATGCTTTACCTCCTTTTCTTTTTGCTAAGAGACGGAAACGAACTGGCAACACGTATCAGAAAAATCATTCCGCTGGCAGACGGTCACAAGACATTGCTTCTGACAAAATTCACAGGAGTTATTCGCGCTACAGTAAAAGGCAATCTGGTGGTAGCCATTGTACAGGGAGCCCTGGGAGGTCTCGTTTTCTGGTTTTTGGGCATAGAAGCGGCATTGCTGTGGGGAGCGATCATGTCGGTGCTGTCCTTGCTTCCAGCAGGTTCCGGTGTCATCTGGGTTCCGGTTGCCATTTATTTTCTGGCAACCGGAGCCATCATGAAAGGCGTCATTCTTCTGGTATTCGGTATCCTCGTCATCGGACTGATTGACAATCTTCTGCGCCCGCTGCTGGTTGGAAAAGATACACAAATGCCCGATTATCTTGTTCTCATATCCACCCTTGGCGGAATGGCGCTTTTCGGTCTGAACGGATTCGTCATTGGTCCTGTCATTGCCGCACTGTTTCTGACGGCCTGGGAACTTTTCTCGACCATTTCACAGCTTCCCCAGACAGATGCAAATGGAGATCCACCCGTAGAAGAAAACCGCGAATCGTCATCCGGAGAATAAACCGGATATTACATGATCCCGTTCCAGCGGATGATTCCGTCATCAACGATGCCGAAGAGTTCCAGTGCTCTTCTGACCGTCTGGTCGACCATCGCTTCAATTGACGGAGGATGACAATAAAATGCGGGAACAGGCGGATAAATAATCCCCCCCATTTCCGTAACGGATTGCATATTTCTGATATGTACCAGATTCAAAGGCGTTTCACGGACCATGAGAACCAGACGACGCCTTTCCTTCAGCATGACATCCGCCGCACGTGTCATCAGATTGTCGCAAAAGCCATTGGCAATGGCTGAAAGAGTTTTCATGGAACAGGGTGCGATGATCATGCCTGCGCTTTGAAAAGAACCGCTGGCGATCGCCGCTGCCATCTCACCGATATTGTATGTCTTGTCGGCCAGCAAACTGACCTCGGCAGCGGACAACCCCATTTCATGACGAAGTGTCAATATGGCAGCGCCGGATATGACCAGATGCGTTTCAATATGATTCATGTTTCGCAGAATCCGGAGCAGACGGACTCCATAAACCGCACCACTGGCACCTGTTATTCCGACAATCAACCGTCCTGGTCCATCATTCATGACGACTCCTCTCCCCAAAAGTGCAACCGTTTCCATCAACATGCCCTGAGACGGCATCCCCGGTAAGGCTTTTACAATTTCCCGTGCAATTTGGCAAATGCTTCAGCCATGGCGTTTCCTGCCGATTCATGAGTTACCTGCCGTTTTCCGACCGGTTTGTCTTTCCTGCCGGCCGCCTTTAGGACAGCATTGTCCGATCCCTTGCCTTTATCAAGAACCATCGAAAGGGCGATTCTCTGCCGTTTGATATCGACATCAAGGACTCTGACCCAGACGATTTGCCCCGATTTGACGATTTGATGAGGATCGGAAACATACTTTTCCGATAATTCGGAAATATGCACCAATCCATCCTGATGGACACCAATATCCACAAAAGCGCCAAATGCCGTCACATTGGTAACAACCCCCTCAAGAATCATCCCTGATTTCAGATCCGAGATTCCCTCGACTCCTTCCTTGAAGTGTGCACTGACAAACTCGGGACGGGGATCTCTTCCCGGTTTCTCGAGTTCCTTCAGAATATCCGTAATGGTGGGAAGGCCGAACTGTTCACTGACGTACTTTTCAGGCTTGATTTTTTTGAGCAACTCGCGATTGCTGATTACCGTCTCAATACCGACTCCCAGATCATCCAAAATTTTCTCAACCAGCGGGTACGACTCGGGATGAACGGCAGATGCATCAAGCGGATTGTCTCCTCCGGTTATACGCAAAAAACCTGCGGCCTGTTCAAACGTTTTTTCTCCCAACCTGGGAACCAGGCGAAGATCCGCCCGGCTGGCAAAACGTCCGTTCCGGTCACGATAGCGCACAATATTTCCGGCAATCCCTTCCGTCAATCCCGAAACACGTGTCAAAAGAGGAACAGATGCTGTATTGACATCAACCCCCACAGCATTGACACAATCTTCTACTGTTGCATCCAGCGAACGTCCCAGTTTCGATTGCGCCACGTCATGCTGATATTGTCCGACACCGATGGATTTCGGTTCGATTTTGACCAGTTCCGCCAACGGATCCTGCAGGCGCCTTGCGATTGAAACAGCACCACGCAAAGTGACATCCATATCAGGCAATTCACGCGAAGCATATTCCGAAGCCGAATAAACAGATGCTCCCGCTTCAGAAACGACGATCTTGTCAATTTTTCGGTCCTTGCAAAGGGCGATCAGTTCCTTGGCAAGCCGGTCCGTTTCACGTGAAGCCGTCCCGTTACCGACGGCAATCAGTTCAATCCCGTATTTCCCGACCAAACCGAATAATGTTTCGATCGCTCCCTGCCAGTCGTTTCTGGGCTGATGAGGATAAACCGTCGCCGTATCGAGCACCTTTCCTGTCTTGTCGACTACCGCCACTTTCACACCAGTGCGGATGCCGGGATCAAGCCCCATGGTAACTTTTGGACCTGCAGGCGCTGCCAAAAGCAGTGCCTTGAGATTTTTCGCAAAAACGTTAATGGCTTCGGCCTCCGCCGTTTCCCTCAAGTCCGCCATCAATTCTGTTTCAAGATGCGGCATGATCCTGGTTCGCCAGGACCACCGGACTGTATCCATCAACCACTTGTCAGATTCCCGGTGCCGATTCGCAATAGCAAAATATGAAGCGATTCTCGATTCACACGGATTAAACGGATCGTCCCAGCGTGGACGGTCAGGCTCGGAATCCAGCCGGATTCTGACCGTCAGTATTTCTTCCCGTCGTCCTCTCAGCAAGGCCAGCACACGATGCGAGGCAATCGTTGAAACGGATTCCTCATAGTCAAAATAATCCGAAAACCGCAATCCCTCATGCTCTTTCCCTTCGATCACGCTCGAGACGATGACACCATGTTCATGCATGAATTCCCTGAGCATACCCAATAAACCGGCTTCTTCCGAAAACCGTTCCATCAAGATCTGGCGCGCACCATCCAGCGCCGCCCGGACATCAGCGACACCCGGATTATCCCCTTCATCCGTCGTAAACGGCGGACGTATATATTTCACCGCCTCTGCTTCAGCATCCAATTCAGGATTGCTTATCAAATTGTCGGCCAGTTCAAGCAAACCTGCCTCAACAGCCAGTCTGGCTTTCGTTCTGCGTTTGGGACGGTAAGGCAAATAGATGTCCTCAAGACTCGATTTGTCCCCGGCCTGGTGAATGGCCGCCAACAATTCGGGAGTCATCCTGTTCTGGGCATTGATGGAATCAATGACAATCTGGCGGCGCTGCTCCAGTTCACGCAAATAAATCAGGCGTTCCTGCAGATTCCTTAACTGGCTGTCATCCAGTCCTCCCGTTATTTCCTTGCGATATCGCGCAATGAAAGGGACCGTCGCCCCCTCATCAAGCAAAACAATCGCCGCGGCGATTCGCTGGACAGGAACGTCCAGCTCTTTTGCCAGACGGCGCTCAATTGTTGAAACCATAATTCACCCCGAAAAAACGAAACTGAGATAATACCCATTTCCGGCCGATGTGCCATCTTTTTCGGGTAAACCACATACGATGATTTCCGGCTTCTTGCGCCTCGACGCCAAAACCGTCAAATTGCCCGGATGTTTTTCCTGTTTGAAATCGGTCAGCCCGGAAACGAAAATTCATTACTTTTTCGGATTTATGAATGATAATGTATTCTTTTTACTGCCGGAAAAAACGATTCAACAGTTGTAATGGGTATGATGAATTTCACGCTGAAAGATATCAAAAGGCAATTCGGGCAAAAAGCATATTCACTGGGTCTGATATACGCCCAGAAAAAACGCGTTTTACAAATACATCGTTCTGGCAATCTGATCCGTTCCCAGGTCAAAGAATCCGGCAACCAGACTTATCAGCAGAATATTTTCGTCAAATCCACGACAGAAGGTCTTCAATTCCAGGGAACCTGTTCCTGCCCGCTGATTTTGAACTGCCATCATGTCGCGGCCGTTCTTCTCACGATTTTGCAGAAAAACGAAAACCGGCAAAAGAACAAAACCGCTCAGGCCGCCACTCCACTGTCGAACTGGGTACAAAGACTTTACACCGCTATCCGTCCATTATCTCCCGATGCACTCGACAACAAGGAACAGGACAGCATATCGCCTTATAAACTGTTATTCGTTCTTTCACCCGATCAGTCCGACAAACGCCTTTTTCTCAATATCTGCCGTGCCCGTTACAAACCGACAGGAGAGTTCTCATCGATATCACCTCTGGCCGAACCTGATACACTTTTTTCGGAGAAACCGGATTATTTTGCCAAGGAAGATGAAGAACCTCTGCGCCTTTTCATGGCACTTCGTTTCGGTTCAGGGCAATCAGCGCCTTATATGGCAGAACCCAAAGGGAAACTGGGCGCACAGCTTCTTCAGACACTCATTGGCCAGCAACGGCTTTTCTGGACAAATACGCTGCAGGATATCGCGAAAGGTCTTGTTTTTCCCCTGCGTGCCGCCCCCCCCAGACAAGCCAAACTGACCTGGAACGAAACCGGAACAACCATAAAATTACGCTGGGAATTTGTCTCTCCTGCACCGAAAAGCCGCCGTGCATCCACCTCGATTGACTACATTCTTCCAACCGAGCCGGCATGGTACATGGAAAATCTCACCTGCGGTGAACTGATCCTGCCGGACAATGCCGAATATTTTTCCATCAGCAGAATTCAGGAACTGATTGTCCAGGCGCCCCCCATTTCAGCCAGAGATAAAAAAAATGTATCCCGGCTCCTGCTTGAAAAAGGTATCGAGAACACTATTCCGGTACCTGAAGCACTTGAAGAAACAGTTCTTGAAAATATTGAACCTCATCCCGTTCTTTATCTCGGAAGCAAACCTGTCATTCATAACGAAGCCGAGACTCCCGTCTGGTTCGACTATGCCCAACTGAAATTCGAATACGATGGTCAATCTGTTTTTCTCGGATCTGATCTGCCGATCATACGACCAAAAAATGAAAAAGCCGTCGAACGGATTATCCGGGATGAATTTTCCGAAAACGCGATGCGTGGCATGCTCCTGTCATTCGGATTCCGTACTGTAACCGACACATCCTCTCCGCTATATCCTCTTCAGGGAGTACTGGACATGGATTCACCCACGGAATGGTTGCACTTCACGCAGGAAAATTTGAGTGTTCTGGAAGATTCCGGCTGGAAAATCGAAAAATCGGCCGACTATCGCTACAATTTGCGAAACATCCAGAAATGGTACGCCAGTGTCAACGAAAATGACGAGAACCTCGATAAAGACTGGTTCAGTTTGGAAATCGGCATTGTCGTCAACAAGAAACATTTTCCACTGTTTCCTCTTTTATATCCGCTTATCAAAAAATATCCCGAAAGTTTCGAATACAAAAATCTCGAGAGGCGTCAGGATACGGATTCATTGCTGGCCACCTTGCCGGACAAAAGCAGGGTAGCCTTGTCCTGGAAAATGATCAGACCGGTTCTCCGGATTCTAGGTGAACTTCATTATCTTGATCAGCCCAGATCCTCCCTACCGCTTCACCGGCTCGATTCGGCACGTCTTGCCGAACTTGAACGCGATTTGCCACTTCAATGGATCAACGGCGATCTCTTACTTGAAATGGGCAGAAAACTGCTCGCTTTCAACGGGGTCAAAATCATCGCTCCCCCTGTCTCACTGAATGCCACACTGCGAGATTATCAAATCGAGGGGCTGTCCTGGATGCAGTTTTTAAGAGAATATGGCCTGGCAGGTATTCTTGCCGACGATATGGGACTCGGCAAGACCTTGCAGACTCTTTCACATATTCTTCTGGAAAAAGAAGCCGGACGTCTAAAAGAACCGGCCTTAATCGTTGCACCGACAAGTCTGATGAGTAACTGGCAGGATGAAGCCGCCCGTTTTACTCCATCCCTGAAAGTCCTGTTGCTTCAGGGCAAGGACCGTTCAAGACACTTCGACCGGATCAAACAATCCGATATCGTTCTGACAACCTATGCCTTGTTGCCCAGAGATGAAGAGGTATTGCTGAATCACGAATTTCATCTCCTGATTCTGGATGAATCCCAATATATCAAGAATATCCGTTCAAAAGCCACGCAAATCGCGTCATCTCTGAAGGCACGTCACAAATTGTGTCTGACCGGAACTCCCCTTGAAAACCATCTTGGCGAACTTTGGTCCCAGTTTCATTTCCTGTTGCCCGGCCTTTTGGGCAATGAGAAAACATTCAATAGCGAATTCCGTCATTCAATCGAAAAAACGGGAGATGAAGCACGGCAGGAACTTTTGAACCGCCGTATCAAGCCGTTTCTGTTGCGTCGGACAAAAGACAAAGTCGCCCGGGAACTGCCGATGAAAACGGAAATGGTCCGATATGTTGAACTGACCAGCAATCAACGCCAGATTTATGAATCTGTCCGTGAGCTGATGGATAAAAAAGTCCAGGACGAAATCGCCAAATACGGTATTGCACATTGTCAGATCATTATTCTTGAAGCGCTTCTCAAACTACGGCAGGTCTGCTGTGACCCACGACTTTTAAGAGGTTCTGCTTACAAAAAAAGCCCTAACGCCTCTTCCAAACTGGTCGAACTGATGGAAATGCTGGAAGAGCTTTTGCTGGAAAAAAGACATATTCTCGTGTTTTCCCAATTCACCAGCATGTTGAGTCTTATTGAAGCGGAACTGAATGTCCGCCGGATACCTTATGCGTTGCTGACAGGCGATACTGCCGACCGTGCTTCCGCGATCCGCAATTTCCAGGAAGGCAAAGTTTCCGTCTTCCTGATCAGTCTGAAAGCCGGCGGCGTCGGTCTGAACCTGACTGCAGCCGATACCGTCATCCACTATGATCCCTGGTGGAACCCCGCTGTTGAAAATCAGGCAACGGACCGTGCATGGCGCATAGGACAGGATAAACCTGTATTCGTTTACAAACTGATCGCAAAAGGAACTCTGGAGGAGAAAATCCAGGAATTGCAACAACGCAAAGCCGACCTGGCAAGCGCCATGTTGTCCTCTGGACAGGCGCAACACATTCAAATCACCCCGGAAGATCTTCAATCCATTTTCCGCCCGCTTGAAGAACAGGATACGATCGAGGAATGACCCGATAAAAAAGCCTTGCATCTCGGCAAGGCTTTTCTGTTTCTTCCGTTATTTTTTCTTGCGTTTTCCGGAAACCATGGCAGCATCATCCGATCCATTTTCCAGCAGACTTCTCAGCATCCATGCATTCTTTTCATGAATCTGCAAACGCTGGGTCATCAGATCGATTGTCGGCTGATCATTGGCCTTGTCAGCCAGATCCAGTACTTTTCTTGCCGTACGGGTAACGGTCTGTGACGCAATAATCACATCACGAATCATGTCTTCTGCCGATGGAACACCTTCGACTTCCTTGATGGCAGACAATTTCGCAAACTCCGACATCGTTCCGGGAGCAGGGAAGCCAAGTGAACGGATACGTTCGGCAATTTCATCCAGTGCATTCCACAGTTCCGTATACTGGTCCATGAACATGACATGCAACGTCTGGAACATGGAGCCCTTGACATTCCAGTGATAATTGTGAGTCTTCAGATACAGGCAAAAACTGTCAGCAAGCATCCGTGACAAACCATTACTGATGACTTCTCTGTCCTTGTCGCTAATTCCGATTTCAATTGCTGGGATACTCATCGTCGCACTCCTTTTTCTCAATTTTCATTCCCGGAATCCGATATGGATTCCCTACTGGAGACTTTATTTATCAGCGTGATACAGCAACTTCATTGTTTGCAAGTTCCTTATCATTTTGACTTGCAGATATTGTACCGTTATTTCAAAAAATGTTTTTGCTGCCCAGTTCTCTTTCAAGGCAAAACAAACTGCAAAATGACAGAAGATATCGCCATTTTGGTCGGGAACGTTTCCCCTCCGGTACAATTCATTGTACGGTACCTCATCACAAACTGCTCCCTTTTTCAAATTTTTTTCATATTTCCAGCCATTTAATCCATGAAATTGCCAAAATTGTCGTATTTTCATTTTATACTTACCCTTACTTGCTGTTTACCGAAATAAAGTCTGGTGATTTCACAATGGTCATATCAATCATGTGAGAAATTCAGGTGAAGACGAGAAGAAAAAGGGAAAGAACATGAAAATAGCGATCATAGGAGCCG